>CENT01197552.1_pt1 | contig 9925 bp, 5 predicted proteins | sample 530141 | NCBI WGS metagenome assembly CENT01 (sample SAMEA2591074, study PRJEB7988) | marine metagenome | isolation source: saline water (ENVO:00002010), including | reverse complement strand
AGGCTCAGACGCAGCGACAAAAACCTACGCGCGTCCGCGGGTCAGACCTTATATTGTTTCTCTATAAGAAATGCTGACGAGATTTGTAACCAAATTATTGTGGAAAATAGGAAAAGCAGCTCTGCAAAACCCAGACATTGCGGCATGTGTAACGTTTATCCTTTTAAAGAAAGCAAGTACACACGCGTGGTATTTGCGTCGTCTTCTAGATAAACCTCGAAGGGTTTTTCAAAGCTAACAAGAAAAAAGGAGTTGCTCACAGCAACTTTCTAATTTTTCGCACTTTTTGCACTTTTCGCACTTTCTCATTTTCTTTCAAAGTTTTCACTCTTGCAAAGTTTTTCTTTCCCTTCACAATTGCTTCTACCTCGTCTCGAAAACCCCAATCACAACTTTTCGTTTACACATTCTCAAAACTTACATCAACATGGCCGCACCAATCACACCAGAACTTCAAGTTCCTTTGACACCCCCGCGCCTTACGCGCCAAGCCAATTTGCTCTCTTCGCCGTTTACACCGGACGACAAACTCTTTAATTTACCATCAACACCCATTGCAAGTGGTGGTGAACTCTTTCCGGTGACTCCTCCGCCATCTCAGAGTGAACTTGTTGGGTTGGATAGTTCAATCAGGTTACATCAGTTAAAAGAAGAGGTAGGCGATTTGGACAGTGAAGCTATCCAGGCTCTTGATTACTTCATTAACTCAAGCTTTGGTGACAATGTCCGGTCGTTGTGTGCTAGAATCATGAATCTGCCGCAGTTAAGCGTCCATGAGTTACAAATGTACAATGAAGTGAAAGATTTAGTGAGGTCTCGTGCCAACATGGCTCGACTGACTATGCCTGCCCAAGTCGTCAATCGATACGGTGTTGTCATTAGCAACTTTACCATTGACCGGTTTATTAACCTTGTCAATTCCCCCACAAATCCGTACTTTGTCGACAGGAACTTAGACGATGTCTATTTTTTTACCATGCGTGACTTCTACGGTACCCAGGGCACCGGCAGGTCTTACATGCTTACGCCTTCTGATGACCTCTCTGCTTTTAAAGAGTGGCTAGGCATTGGGTGTGATAACAAAGCATGTCTGCATTTAACGAAGGCGACGCACATAAAAGCACCCTTTACAAGGTGTATTGTCAAACGACTTCTTACCCTTGTTGCCTTGTACATCATGAGACGTCCAGACTCAAAGTACAACACGGTGCTACAAAATAATGTATTGCAGCAAAGGCGAAATGCTGACAGTCATGTTAAGATGTTTCGTTACTTTGGTGAGACGTTCAAGATTCTTAATCAGCATCACTTGGACACAAACCATCGAATTACTCTGTACAATGCTCAAATACGTAAGCATTTATGCAGTTACCTTGAAGGCAAGAAGACCCAGCGTTACAAAAAAAGATTGGTCAAGGCTAAACGTAAGCTCTTGATGACACCATCTTCAGTTTCTACTGTTCCTACCAAAGTATCTAGAGTATAGATTTACAATCTTTAAGATGCACTAAATGCCTGCTTTGCGGTCCAACTACTTCCTCCATCACTACTGTATTCTAGAACCAAATTGTTCCCGTCAATTGCAAACCGCCATTTCGCGTCGATTTCAAGAATTCCGCTTGCAAAACTGTACGAAGTTGCATCGGAGCTGAGGTCCATTTTATCAGAAGTCACAGCGCTTGCGCCGATTTTGGCGGAAGTTACAGCGCCACTACCAATTTTATTTTCTGTTACAGCTGCGTCGACAATTTTATCTTCAGCAACTGATTCGTCTTGAAGTTCTGTTTGACCGACATTTGCGTATCCGCTTACAAGCAGACTACAGCCTGTGTCATCAGAACCGACGTTCAAACCACTAGAACCAATGTCTGGAAGAAAGAAGCCAAAATTTCTGTCTAGAATTGTATTTGCTGGAAGAGCAATTGCGTGCATAAAGTCTTGTGGATTGCCATCGGCGTCTGCAACTGTCTCGTTACCTCGAAACGCCAGTGTATCGGCAATGTCAAGCTGTCCAGCCTGAATTGTACCATAACCATGAACTATTGTATCTGCGCTACTCATGTTTGTTTTTTTGTTATATCATCGATTTTATATTTGAACTTTTGAACGAAGTCGCCGTGTGTTCAATTTTACAGAATTGTTTTATATGGTACTAAGAAAAATATCATGCCAGTTCTACATTTACAAGCCGATTTTAGCTCTGGGTCTAGTGTCACTCTGACCATTGACGCGCAAGTCCCACCACAAATGATGGAGTTGACACAGTATGTAATACGTAACAAAAGTGGTAACCCTTACAACGCGAAAGGATTATACCTTAATCTTCCATTTATCTCTGCAATGGACGTTCGTTCGACTAGTAGTCGTCATGGTCTCATACCAATCACTATGAAAAAGTTACCGGATGGCGATGCACAGTTTGTTGATTGTAGTATGCGTTTTCAAATATCTAAAGCTGTCAATAATCAATTTACCATACAATTGTTAGAGGACAATGGTACGACAATCGCAGGAACCTCCCTTGGTATAGTTATTGACCTATACTTTACATATAACCGATACAATATTTTCTAAGAAGGGCGTTAAAATGTAAGAAAAATTTATAAATGCTGTAAAGAAAAACATAAATTACCAATGACGGGATTTTCGTACATTGATGAAAAACAGTATTCCAAAACCACTTATACGGAACCTACATCTGCTCTAAATAAACGTAGATGGAATTATTTCTTTGCAGATGTAGGCAAAAACAAAGGTAAACTGAATAAAGCAGAATTAGAAGAGTATAATGGGTATATAGAACAATATAACGTTGCAAAAAGAGTTGGTGGTGTAAAAACAAATGAGACAATGTCTGACTATTTTGCGCGTTTAACAACAAATGGTAATTATGATCCTCCATTGACTTTGTTGAACAAATATAGTCAATCATATAAAGTTTACAAAGAAAGTGTAAAAATTTTAGGTGATATAAATATTTCGAGGATAGGAGCACAAGGGGAAGCAACACGGAATCATTACTATTTAAGTTCTGAATATAATTCAGAAGATTTACAACAGGCTATAGAATTGTTAAATACTTTACCGTCGGAAATTGACAGGAACAGCACTGATTTTAAAAACAAGCGAGATATTTTATATTACAATTTATATATACGCGACGAGGAGGAAGGTGTTTTATTCTTGCCGGAATATTTGCAAACATGGGTAAAATCAGACGATTTTAAACGTGTCGAAAATGCGGTTAGAGATGGACATAATAATGTTATTATACAAAAGGACAGACAATACCGTTTAAATTCATTAGTTTCATTTGCGCGTTTAAGGTATGCTTTACTTCAAAAATATGAAGCACATAAACTTGCCCACATTGCAGGCTCAAAACCCCCACCCTTAGATCGTTGGGGACCTGGATTGGGATTGGACAGAGAAGGTACTTATTATAATTTAATTGAAGATTACGATAAAAATATACCCTTAACCGATGTCTTGAAAGAACTAAAAAAAAGAGGCATAGGTACAGATGATTATATTACTTTAAGTATATTATCTCGTTTGGAAAATCATGATGCTGTCGACAATGCTACTGTCAATCAACAAACGCAATATTATTATTTGGAAAGTGATATTACAAAAGAAGAAATTGCTGACGCTTTACATCAAGCATATTTTATGCCAGGTGATATTGGTGACCAACGTGACATAAATGGTTATCAAGTTAGAAACATTGTAAATATTTTATGGTATAATTATTACATTCGTGGAGGTGACAATTTATCTTTTGACAACAAAGATTTCTTAAGATGGTGGCCTACAACCGGTGGATTCCCTTCTTCATTAGAGGAATGGAAACAAAGTAGTTGGTATAACATTGCTGAAAACGCAATGCTTGACATGCCAGAGAATCTGAGAAACAATATAAGTGACGATGAATGGAAAAACGCGGTTTATCAAACATATTTAAAAAATCCAACATTTAATTACTTAAAAAATGTAAAACTTCCAACGCAGGATAAACGCAACCAAATTTTGACAAAGAATTTTAAACCTAATCAATCTTACTTAGATGCTTATAACAACAACATAAGATATAATAACCAAGTGGAACATTGGACTAACCTTTTTAATGAACTAAACAAAAATCAATCAAGGGAATCTGAATATGCTACAATATTACAAGGTTATATAGACAAATACGAAAGTGTTAAAAAACAAAATCCTGGAAAATATAAATCAATCATTGATTACTTAGCAACAAAGCATGTCGAAAATCCCGTCCAAATACTTGCTGATTTAAAAGCTAAATATCCGCAACTACAACCAGATTTTAATCAGATGAATTTCTATACAATGTTATCAGAAGACAAAATAGCTAATGAAATAAACACAACGACCGATCCTGTTAAATTAAGTGATTTGTTATTCAGTTATTGGTTAAAGAATGGTGATTCGACAAAAATAAAATATTCGTACAAAGATTATGAAAAGACTAATTATTTTCAGCGTAGTTTACAAAGACTAAGAGAAAAGGATGCTGTTGATGTTGATATAAATAGTATGGCATTTTTGACAAATAAATTTAAAGAAATCAACACCGATGGAACATATGACGATATTATAAAAACATATTCGACAAATGATTTCTGGGTTGATTACATTAAAGGTATTGTACCTGATACATTTCTTATAAAAAAAGACGGTGTACAAGACGTTTATGATTATGATAAATATACAAAATCAGAAAACAAAAATTTGGTAATATCATATGCAATGTCAGCTTTGGCTGAACAAGGTAATAAAACACCAACTGCGAGTCAAATAGCTAATTATATTTATACTGAGTTTCCTAATGCTAATCCAATGGCTACCATAACAAATAATACTTATTCTTCATGGAAAGATTATGTTACCAACACAATCCCAAACGATTTACTCGCTACAGAACAACCAGTGGGTAAACTTATAGATGGTGTGAGTTTGGTGTATCAAATACAAAAAAATTTGCGTGACGCTACTCCTGGATTTGGTCAAAACAAATTAGTTCAAAACATGATTTTGGATAATAGTATTCCGATGGATGAGTTACAACAAGCTGTGGCATCATTAAAACCTAGTCTTGTAAAAACACATCATATATCGGGAAACTCTGTGTATGTTTTGAATCCTTTAACAATACCAAATGTACAATCAAAAAATCTGTTTTCTGAAGGAGAATTGCAATTTCCAACTAATCAATCAGAATTGCAAAACATATACCAAATATTACAAATGAACATTTGGGCAAGAGGTGGTACGAATGATACTATGGAGGTTTTAACACAACCAAACAGTCCTTTATTATTTGATGCGTTAAACAAAATAACGACGTTTGCTAATGATCCTGCAAATAGAAAAGCCTTAAATAATATATTACAAAATAATGTATTTTACAAGGGATTGTATACACAATTATTCTCACAGGCATCTCAAGGTAATTATGCAAATTTAGATCTGCCAATGGCTTTGGCTATTATGAGGTCTTACAATGCAGAAATTCCTCTACCGGAAGAAGAAAAGAAAACTTTAAAACAATATTATAATTATGATGTGATAAAAAACCAATTTAAAGACATATATGTATCAGATGCGATGGAACAATTGGCAGCGAATGGTAACACAAAACCAACCGCTGATGAAATTGCTAATTATTTAGAATCTAAGTATGGACCGCCTTTATCTGATAACATAAATATAGTTAAACCGCCGACCAAAACACCGACTAAAACACCTACAAAAACTGTAGAACCTTCTCCTGCACAAAAGTTTTGGACACAATATTTGCAAGACAACAATGATTCTATAATGAACTTAAAGGATAAGTATTTTCAAGAAGCTTTTGCCTCTGTTGCGAAAACAACAAATGATCGCTATCCCTCGACGCAAAAGTTAATAGATTATTTGGCATCAAAATATCCTAACGGTGTAAAATCAGACCCGGTTGACCCGGTCGACCCCAACCCTGTAGAAGATCCTGAAATAACGCTTATTCGGAACCAATACGCCACCTTAACACAAAACGATGAAACCAAAGAACTTACCGATGTTCTAAGAAAAATAAGAGATACAAACATCGAAAATGCTCAAACAGATTACAATGCAATGTTGGCAGAATTTAATAATGAAACAAAAAATATATTTAAGGACTTGCCTAAAGAACAATTGTTACCTTATTTAGTACAATATTATTTTAACAAATCCGTTACAAACCCTGTGACTAATGATTTAAAACAATTTATCAATGACAAAAGGAAACAGTTTCCAGAGATTTTTGTTCCTCTTACGGAAGTAGATAAGGGACCAATTGGTACAGTAAGTGGTAATGACACAGAGAATACTGATAAAATTGACATTGATCAAATATTCCCGTCATATAATACAGAAGTTGGTCGTCAATATCAAAAAGTGTTTGAACGCATGATGGCAAACAGAGACGAGAAAGGAATAGATACATTGTTAAATGATTATTATGAGAATTACAATAGTGCAGTTTCAAGGGGCGAAGCATATAAAAATCCTTATCCGGACAAAGACGGTTACAATTTAATGGCTTTAATAAACTTTTTCGCCAGTAATGACGGGACTGTTACCGCGACAGGAATCAACGAAATACTAGACGAGGTTTTAAAAGTGGACCAAAATGGCACACCAGGTCCATCGACGCCAACGCAAACACCAACAATTGATGTGACAACGTTAACACCCAATGAACAAAAATGGTACAATTATATAAACGCGAATGACATTGCAAATTTAGGCTTAAACAAAAATCAGGACAACTTTATAAACTTCCTACTTTCTGGTGCTTCTAGAAAAAACCTTATCAATGTTGACAATTTGTCTGCTCTGGCACAGAAATTTCCTAAAGGCCCACAAACAGGGACACCACAGACAGGGACACCGCAAACACCAGACACAAGTCAGCAATCATGGCGTCGGCGACACATGGGAAGACCAACTGATATAAGTAAAGATGATGACCCCAATACAGAAGTGTACAATCAGTTGGTAGGGGCAGAAGTTGTAAATGCCAAAGAAATACGACAAGGATTTGATAACATTTACAAGCGTAGTTTACAGGAACCTGACCCAGAACCTCGACCTCAAATGAGTAAAGTGCCTCAAGAGCATTACGAACAGATTCTGCAAACGTACGATAGAGACAGGAAACAGAACAACAAGTTTCACTTACAGACTCCGCAACAGTATTATCAGGCACACGCAAAAGAACCCCACTTTCAAAACTGGATGAAGAGTCGCGCGGAGGGTAGACACGGTATGACGTACAGCGAATACAAATACAATGTCAATCGCAATTTGAATATTGAAGAACATGACCTCAGTGATTTGGAAGGACCCGATTTTACCGAGCATACACTCCATACTTTAACACAGCCTCGACGCATGCAGGAATACGGACACGCAGCTGCATATCGGGCTCATCAAACAGAAAAGGCAGTCTTTGGTAGTAATATTCAAATTCCTATTGGTCTTGCCGTTGCGGGTCATGTCGCACGCGTATTGAAAGACGCGCGGAAGCACAGGCGGGGTTTAATTGCTGGGGTCGACGACTTAGGAACAGCTGCTTTGGCGTTAGCAGGATATGGATTTTATCAAGCCTATCACTTGCATAACACAGCGCAACGAGACCCACAGAAGGCAATGCGCATGGGAGCTGACCAACTCAAATCGCGATTGGGTGGAACAAACCTCGGGAACAAGATGGTCGATGTGGCCCAATCGTTTGTGCAACCATTTGTCGGTCCGCAGCAACCTACTCGTTCACCTCCTACGCCCCCGCCCCCTGCGCCTGCAAAGCCTAAAGATGATTTTAGCAGTGCAATGAATGTTTACATCGCCACTCGATTCCACGACATCGATTATGAATCAAATCATGCAATTGCGGAACTTTTGTTCAAGTGTGCCCTCCTCTTAATTGGGTATCATGCAGAAGGGATGCGACCTACGAAAAAGCTTATTGATGATTATATGACACATCAACCGGATATACACCTGCTTCCATTGGAGAAAAGGGACTATGTGTATTCTGAATTAAAGAAATTGTTAACTCAACTCCAAGAGATTACATTGCCGAAGCAAAACTTAAATGCTCTATATGAAATCTTTAACTCATATTTACTTACAATACAAAACACGTTGGATTTCCACCACGATTTAACAAAACTAATTACTGATGATTTGTTAACAAAAATAGATGTTTATACGCCCAATCCAATTTCTGAAGCACTTAAAAATCGCGAAACTGCGACGTTTGCTTTGGTCGATTATTACAGGGAAGGCGAGGAGCAAGAGCGGACACGAGAACTAAATACGTTACTAAGTATCTTCCCCGATACAACAGAGACGGTTAAACAAATGTTGTTAACTGCCAATGGTGGCATGGGAGAAAAGTCATTGCAAGAACCTGTGCAAATGCAGTCCTCCCTTTCGGCATACATTGATTACCTAAAGACTTTGCCTTTCGACACACTTATAAAAATCGTATAAGATCTCGCGCGTTTATTTAATCACAAATTTTATATAAGCTTCAATAAAAAAAAAACAACAATATGAGTAACATTCCACTATTGTCAAATGAGACATCTGCGCTTTTTCAGACCTTGTCATCAAACTCGTCACATGATGCATACCTTTACAAACTTTCTCAGCCTTACCCTAACAACTCTAAGCAGAAGATTGTTGTAAAGCCACAAAATGCAATGGCCTTTGGTTCTCAATGTATATTTAAAATTCCACGCTATGGTCTCCTTCAAGCCGCTTGTCTAAAGATAAGAATGTCTGTTAGTAGTCATCTAGCTTCTACTCTACAAGAAGGTGCAATAGCTGATCTTTTAGGTTTAGTGATTTGTGACAAGATTGCATTAACTAGTCATTCGAAAGAGATAGAGTCGTTGGTACCTCTTAGTCAAATCGCTGATTACATGAAATTGAATGAAGAAGCAAGGGTAGCTATTGATCAGGTTATTCAGTCTGGGAGTATAAAGTATGGCGAAAACCTCGACGATGATAGTGCTCCGGAGTCTGCCGCAGATAATGAAAATGTAAAAGATTTATACGTATATGTTCCACTCATGTTTTCCTTTTCCAAAGGTCTCCATAGTGCACTAGACGTTAGTTTTCTAGAAGAGCTTGAAATTGTTGCGGATGTAGCCATCAGAGCAAAAATTTGTGCTTGGGAGCATATTTCTCTCGCGTCATCAGAACTTATTTGTTACTTTCAACAGTTAGACAATAGCACAATGAAAAAATTGCAATCGTCTCAATTTAATCTCAGTTCCGGACAACCTCTTACTCAACTTTGTCAAAATAGTTATGAGGAAAATATTGTAACTGTTACTGGACCAACTACGGTAGCAGGTCCAGTAGAAGCAACAGTCGATCTTGCATGCAAACATTTGTGTTTTGAAACGGTTATTGGCGTATTTCAAACCGATAAATTGCCCCCGATGGACGTAGGCGGGGCAACACAAGTTATTCAAGAAATAGAATTGTTTATGTCAGGCAGATCTATTTGGAGAACAACTGGTATGGAAGCAAGAGCATTAGAACCCGTTATCCTCGGCGGAAGTCGTGTACAACACTTTAAACCTCATAGTGGTGAAGGTAAACTTGACATTATTACACTTAGTTGGTCTAATGACGTAAAACGTGCTCTTGCTCAAATGTCTGGAGCCCTTAGTATGAAAGGTGCCTCAGCTCCCCAATTAAAAATTACCTTTAAGGCTGCAGAAATTAATAAACAGTACGACATTCGTGTTGTGCATAAATATTATTCGGCAGTGTCTTACAGTGGTTCAGATGGTCGCATCTCTTCTGGCCTCAACTTGTAAATGCGTTCGTAAGATTTAAAGAAATATATAAATATAAA
>CENT01075607.1_pt1 | contig 9952 bp, 3 predicted proteins | sample 530141 | NCBI WGS metagenome assembly CENT01 (sample SAMEA2591074, study PRJEB7988) | marine metagenome | isolation source: saline water (ENVO:00002010), including | reverse complement strand
TGAGATAATGCAGGCAGGTAGAACTGCTAGTTTCTCAGAAGACGCAGAGAAGCCGGTAGCTTTTCTCGCAAGTTGTATAGAGTGGTACGATTATTCAATTGCTCGTGAGCAGAATAGGATATTCATGACCCACCTACCTATACCTATCGATGGTTCTAATAACGGATGGCAGCACTTAGGTGCTATATCTAAAGACCCGCAGACAGGTAAACTTGTTGGTCTAATACCTACAGATATTCAACAAGACTTCTACGTGCAAACCGCAAAGGAGCTTATCAACCTTAATGAGGATGAGGAAATACAAAGTAAGCTCGACACCATGCCGATGAAGCACATCCGTAAAGGCATCAGTAAGAGAGGCTCAATGACTCGAGCATACTCAGCTGGCGCTGGTAAGATCGCAGAGAATATGTTCTTCGATTGTAAAGCAGATGACTTCCATATAACATACGACATCACAGAGGATAATTGCAAGAGCCTCGCAAAGACTTTGATTAAAGCAATTGATAACGTATGCCCAGGTCCATTATCTACTATGAGTTACTTCCAAAATCTCGCTGCGTTTGAGATAGGTAAGTATGAACGTGTAGGCCCTGATGGAGAAAAGGCTGGTAAAGAATACGATACTATTAAAGCTAGGTATAAAGAACTATACATCCAGGAAGACAAAACTGACGAAGAGTTAGATGAGTTGGATGAGCTGAAGAAGCAGCTAAATAGTTATACAAGTGTTAAGGTTTACGGTAACGGATCAGATACACTTTCATGGGTAACACCCTCAGGATTCAAAGTCCATTACGAAAACTGGATTATGCGATCAGCTAAAACTAGAGGTAGTATTGATGGAAAGCAGATAAAACATGTGGCGCAAGTCCCAAGTAAAATGCCGGACATAAGAGGATTTATGAGGGGTGTATCACCTAACTTCGTCCACTCACTAGACGCAAGCCACATGGCACTTGTTATAGATGAATGGAGTGAAGACTTTGGTGCAGTACACGACTCATTCTCAACCCACGCATGTGATGTGGATAAACTCCTATCACTAACTAAGAGCGTATTCATTAGGATGTACGATGTGGATAACTTCTACAACTACATTCAAGATCAATTAGTAACAAACCAATCAGAGTTAGATGTTGAGCAACCTACCATAGGCTCACTTGATATATCTGATATAGAGAAATCGGAGTATTTCTTTGCATGAGTAAAAAATCTTATAATTATTTAGCGCTACGCGGCGCCAATGTGGATGACATGGAATATGTTGAGGAGTTTGGATTACCTGAGGACGTAGCCTACACTCCACGCATTAATGATGTTATGCTTAAACGTGTGTATGATGAGAACATAGCTGAAGGTGTGAGTGAGGAAGTCGCTACACAAAACTTCAACACAGCCAAGCGTGACATCAAAGAACTGCTTGCCAAAAATGGTATGCTTAAATAAAAAAAAAGTGCCCTACTTAGATCCGTAATGGACCTGAGTAGGGCTATTTTTTTGTCTCACCTTAGAGATTAGTGAGCGTAATACTGATAGACTGGAACGCCTAATTCTTTTATTTTTTCTTTTAACTTCTTCTTGTTACTCTCAGTATGTTCTATTGCTCTTTCAAATTGAGCACCTAATACACTTGCTTTTATTATCTTATCGATTGCCTTATGATCAGCATCTTTAGGAGCAGATCCTAGATCATAGTGTGTTTGAGCTTGGGCTAAAAAAGTAACAAATACTTTAAGCTGCTCAAAAGTAGCTTCTCCTTCTAGAGGAGGGCTCTTAACGTTGTATCCCACATTGGCCATTTTAACTTTAAGTTTGTTAGCAAGCTTCCAAAGTCTTGGGTTGAAGCCATTTTCATCTACATGCGAATCTGGAATTGAAAGCATTTTACTTATCTTATTAACAAAAGGTTTTGGACTATCCTCACCTTTAGCGTTTTTCTCTAGGCTAAGCATATAATCCATAAACATTCTCTCTGTTCGAGAAAGTTTATCTTTAGGATCTCTACCTTTATTCTTTTTATTCCAAGCATCAATTGCTTTTTCAGTAGCATCTTTAGTTTCTTTAAGATAAGACCATTCAGTAGAAGCTTTAAGCCAGTTAGCATTTACTTCTTCCAACATAGTGTCATACCCATTAACATCCATCTTAAACGCATCATAGATGGTTAGCATATATGGGTTGCCACCAGAATTGTATTTAAGTTTATTCCAGCTTTTTCCAGAAGCAGACATGGCTACAGTTGCAGCATCAAGAGATTGAACGGGGGCTGGCAAAGAGCCACCATACACGAACTCTCCAGGAGTGCTAGTCATATTACCTTCAGTATCTGTACGAACTCTAGCAGCGGCAGCAGTAAGTTTAGAATCGTAATGCATAACCTTAGATACATTCCTTGCTTCGTTACCCGCAGCTTCTTGCAGCTTATCAAAGATAGGCACGTTATCTGATTCAAAGTCTCCTGTGTTTTCGTATCCGCCTAGCACAAGATCCATACCTGTATAGCTCTTAATAATTAAAGGTGTATCTATAGCAGCATGCATTATTGCAGAAGCCCGCATTAAACGTCTAGCATTAATAGCTTCAGCTGATATAACGCTTACAAGAGCTGCACCGTACTTATTCATTAAAAGAGTTTTAGCCACTCCATCTTGCGACAGTTTAGATTTCTTCATCAATCTATCTAAATTATCTGCAAAGTCTTTATCTTGTACAGCCAGTTCATCCATTAGATCAGACATAACGAGAGCAAAGCTATTAATTTCTTTACCATAACCAAATGTCATAGTCGTAAGCTTATTCAACCCGCGATCACTATAAATCTCCCTAGCTATAAAATTAAGTTCGCCGAGAAAAGCTTCTGTGTTACCGTCCCAACCTTCGGTTATAGAAGATAACGCGAGTTCTTGAAGTTGATCGCGCACATCACCCTCATCAAGAAGGTTTTCAGTGCCTAACCTAAGAACACCTGTTCGAAACGCAGTAGGAATAATTCCCATTTGCATAGCATTAGACGCAGTACCATTAGTTTTACCATCGATATAAGCGTTAATGTTTGTTCTAAAGTTCTTACCCTTTTTCATCGCGTCCACATAATCCGCAAAGTCTATCAACGCATCCATATAATGTGGACCATCTTCACCTTTGCCTTGTATAGCATCGATAAGATCCTTATCATTTACAGGATCAAGAGCAAGAGGTTTAACTTTAGGGAATGCAGGATCAGAAAACGGTAAACCTTTTGAAATAGCTTCCGATACGGCTTCGTACTCTGGGGGCGTCATAGTTAAAACTTGCTTAAGCCTTTCACCCCATTGTTTTAGTTTTGGAGTTGCAACGGTTAAAGCTCTATCTCTAGCATCTGGTAAAAGAGAATCAGCTCCATTCATAGGTGAACCACTGATATTATCATTAAGTAACAGCGTATAAATCTGTCTCAAATTCCGTTCTTGCCTACTGCCTTTCCTAACAATGGCAGGCACCGCATTACTAGTTACATACCTAACAAGTTTAGACGTTACAGGGTTAAAATGGGTTTGTTGAGGTGTAAGACGTCCGTTAAAAGACTGTACGTTATACGTTAGATAATTAGCACCCTTTCTATTTTGTGCGATTGACTGCGCCTCTTGCGCAATCTTAAATCTCAACTTAGCCATATTCTCTTGTGGATCATATACACCGTTAAGCTTAATAAACTTATCTAGTTCTCCACGAGCTTCAGCTTCTTTAGCCTTCCTTTGATAACCTCTCTGCGCACCAAGAAAATCCTTCATTTTATCTTGGCCTACGCTATAGATGTCAGCCATCCAAGATGAAGATGAATTTGTAGCAAGCACTGGTAAAAGTGTTTGATACATAATGAGTGCACGCCTATTGTTTACAACATGAGGCACTCTAGATAAATTACTAGCAGCTTGAGCTATCTCTTTACCAAGCCTTATTTTCCCAACTCGGCCAGATATATCTTTTACTGCTGTAGCACCTACATCTCCCGGTAATTTACCTTCCGGTAAAGGTATTTTAGAAGGCTGCACAATAGTTTTATTAAAGAACTTCTTACGCTCATAAGTATTTCTCGCAAGCTTCGTTTGCCCTTCATCAGTAATCCTATATAGAGCCTGATCTTTTTTTGAATTACCAGGGATAATCTCAATCATATCAGGATTATTCCGGGCCCATATTTCTTTCATAGCTTGCCCAATGGTTTCCGCTTCTTCTCTTGGTAAAGCTTTTTCAGGAACTGTTGTAGGATCAGCTGATGCTTCTCCTTTTAATCGCTGATACTCTTGGTATATTTTGTTACCAATCTTTGCGTTATTCTTTGCGCGAGTCACTTGAAGGGTAAAAGGTTTTTGATACCCTTCAAACTTTGAGGTTTGCATTACTTCTTTTAAAGGATCTGCTTCAACTTCTTCTTCTTCATTAAGCATAATTTCAGAAAAATCGTTTTCAACGACAAGCGCGCCAACCCCCATTAAAGCAGGATCGGCTTTGTAAGAAAGCCTATCAGGTGTAAAGCCTATATCTTCTGGTTGCTTTTCAACAACAGCACCAATCTTATGTAAGACTTTACTAATCGTAGAAGTAGTTGCACCTTCAGGATTAGCTTGCACTGTAAACCCAATACCGTTTTTATTATTAATAATATCTTTAGTGCGGGTATTCATCCCACCATCTGATTGGTTAGTTTGTAGAGGTAACGAGTTAGCGTTTTGAGCTGAACTATTATACTGCCATTTATCCGGACCCGTTTCTTTATGCTGTCTTTGTTTAAAAGAAGGTATAGATTGTCTCTCTATTTCTTCTACAAACTGCTGATTAGGATTATCCTGACCTGTTAAAGATACTCCCTGGTTTACAGGAATATCTGCAAACTCTGCGCGGAACGCATCAGGATTTACTATAGGTTGGGTAGGTGCAGCTGCGTAGTCTTCTACGTTTGCAGGTGCGTTTAACTGCGTCGTAGTTGGAGCTCTAACTTCCGCTGCTTGCTCTTGCTCGGGCATACCTCGTAAGTTTTCAAGCCAAGAAGGTACAGCTTTAGCGTAATCTAATGCTGTCTCAGAGGGTAACTCTACCCCCTGAGGAATCTTCTTATCCTGCGCAGCACTAATACTACCTGCTACTGTTGCTCTAGCCATTACTGTTCTCCATTATAATTCCATCCGGAAAGATTACTTGCGAGCTTCTTATTAAGCTCTGTGAATGGACCAAGAAACGGAGTTGTCTTTAGCCCTTGATATGCTGCTCTTTCTATGTCACCTTCAATCACACTTCCACCTACTCTGCCGAGACGTTTAACAGTGCTTAGTGCAGGGGATTCGCCGACTGATGTATTAAAGAACCACTCTCCCGCTCCATCAGAGCGTTGCTCATAGATCGGAAAGAACTGTTCTATAACTCTCTCACCAGTGCCAAGCAATCCACTTGACATAACACCTCTTTGAATGATCTCAGCATCATCTAAGTATGGAGACTTTTGACCATACTTAATAAGGTCTTTTAAGTATTGAGATGCGAAGCCTAGCATAATCATAGTAGTCATAGTAGCAAACGCATTGTACTTCATAGCGGGAGTACCACGCTTAACATATTCACCCCATAACTTTGGTATATGGTTTGCTGTGAAGGTAGCCATAAAACCCTGGAATTGAGTGAAGAGAGCGAATCGAGGATCTTGGTAGATCATAGGTCTGTTAGCAGATTGTGGAAGCGCAACGGCATCATTGATGAATGTGAACGTTGCCTCACGAGTTGAGTCGTTCCAAAAGTTTAAATCCGCTTCATTCAATAAGTAACCAGAATCTAAAAGTTTAGATACTCTTACAAACTCATCTACGTCAATACCTAAATTACGCAAGGCTTCATCAGCCTCTTGCTGCTCTCTAGTTCTAGCTTCAGGATTAACTCCACCAACGTCCGCGTCGAATAAGATTCTAGCTTTATCCACCATGTAGTCCATAGCAATAGCTGCTCGTGCTGCACGTGTAAAGTTAGTCCACCCTGTTAGACCAGTGGCTTTAAAGAATAGTTCGTATGCGCGTTGTGATAACTGATTAGTCTCTGTAACGCCTGTCACAGTAGCTGCACCAACATCCCACTCATAAAACCCTAATTCCTGTAGTCTTTCTTGACCAGAAGTTAAAGCTCTTTCTTTTGAACCAGTAGCTACATCAATAATAGAGCCTGCTCCTTGCCACATAGCTTTAGCAAACTCTTCTCCCATGGTTTTTAAACTTCCATTCTTACCGAAGATTTGGTCGCTTGTCAAAGCTTTATGCACTAATGCTGCTTCAACAATTGAAGACACAGTTGCAAGAGGAAGTCCTGCTAGAGTAGTAAGCATCATAAAACTTCTTTGTATTCTCTGCAAGGCTTTACCTTGAGCTGATGTAGGACGTTTATAGTTTCCTGATTCAGCGTCTAAGTAATCCTTCATTCGTGAAGCAACTTTGTTAACTTCCTCAGCAGATACACCCTCACTCACCATATCATCGAGAAGTTTATTAACTACTTCTCCATTCTTACCTATATATTTCCTATGAGCTACGTATCTCGCTGCTGACTTTGCAGCTGTTGAAACGTTAGCAAATATATCTTGATCCATATAGTCTTTAAATGCTTCTCTCTCTGAAAGACGTAGAGTTCTACGCCTATGCGCTGCAGGCACAATACCTCCATTCGTAACAGAGAATCCTTCATCAACATCCGACACTTGAGGATTATCTAGTATTTCGTCTACTAATTTCTTAGCATCCGCGTGCGTCATTCTATTGTTAGGATCATCTGCAAATTCATCTACTAAAGCCTGTTGAAACCCGGCTCTGTCTTTTCTAATCGCAGTTTTATTTAAAGCCTTATACTTAAATAGGTAATTAGAAACCACACCTAACTCAGTGTTATATTTGCTTTGATCCCTATGCATATCTGCAGCCAGCTTATTTAGCTCCACACCTAATTGACGTATAACATCAGCATTCGGGCCTGTAACTCTGTCAGGTTGAAACACACCATTAACAACAGCAGCATTGAGCCTGTTATAAATATCTTGACTGATCTGCCCGCGCTTCTTCCTATTCAACCATCTAGCATTGCCTGATAGCGTGCGGTACACATCATCAGGTCTAGATATAGTATTCTTATACTTAGCTAGTATATGTTGCTTTGCGCTTTCAAAGCTTGATCCACTAAACGTTCTCTGCAATCCACCACCAAACATGTCGGCAAGTATTCTTGCAGATCTTGATCTAGCTTTTAACTCAGGCGTAAAGATATTACGAGTAGCACCTTGCCATAGCTGAGATACATTTAAAGCATTCTCTTTAAACACATCCCAAGTTGTGCGTTCCCTATTAGATAACTTATGATGATCTGATCTATCATTAAATGATGGGCCTGCAGTAGAAGGTCTATTAAAAAGTTCTTCTGTTATCTCTTCAACAGATTGTATACGTCCATTCTGACGTCTTTCCCAATCAGCCCACATACCCGCATCAGACGCAGTAGAGTTGTCAGCCTCATCTAACCTGTAAGCTAGATCAGCCCAAGCTCCCGTATTATATACAGCTCCAGGCACGGACATAGCACCACCTAGAGATCCGCCTGCTACAGCACCAGAGATCATCCGGTTATTAAGATCACCGAAGTCAAAGCCTTCTTGCATGTGTGCTGCTGTGTAGCCTATAGCTTCTTGCAAAGCTTCAGTGCCAGCTTCAGTAGCTCCGCCTAATCCAACGCGTGTAGACAAATCTTTAAACACTTGCTTCTTAGCGATTTGCTGTTTAGCAATAGTTCTAACATCTCCTACTAGCGCCGCTACTTGCCTGCGTGTTTCATTAAGCACTATATTGCGCGCATCTTTTCTAGTGCTACCTCTACGTACCAGCTCGTCAACCGCCTGCTTCATCATCTTCTTAGGCTTACCTGCTGCGATAATCCCTTTAAAACCCAGGGTATCTAACGCAGCTTGTACTGCACCTGCGCCGATTGCAACACCAGCGTTTTTATTTTCTCCTTCCATCTCATTCCACACTTGCCCAGTGTAGAGTGAAACAGGGAGAAGTGTAGAAGCGCCATACGTAAATGGTATTCCTAAAGTACCAATAGCAGTACCAACCATGTATGGAATAGATAACGCTAAGTTATTACCGAGATAATCAAACGCTTCTCCTGCGCTATCAATATCTCTAAAGTCTAAAGTAGTTTCCCCGTAGGAAGCAAGAAGATCACGCTGACGCGCCACTCCCTCCTCACCAATGTCGGCTAACCACTCAGACCCAGTAGTCTCTCCCATCATATTCATGATGCCGTAGCTAGATTCCATAACACTAATCCAGCCTTGCTCCCAAGAATCTGAGAAGGGGTTTAGTGATCGGTTATTTATATCCCTATCTAAGTAGTCGATTTGTGTATTGCTATGAGAAAAGTAATGGCCCAGACCAGAGCGCTTTGCATTTGCAAGTTGCTGCTCGTTCAAAGCAGTCTGCTTAAATCCTAAAGACTTTGCACCTTCTTGTAAGGCACCATCTTCAATCATCCGTCTCGCAGTATCCCACTCATCTTGAGCAACACCTAACTCCGCATCACGCTGTCTTTCGCTTCGACCAATAGCAGCTCGTGTTAAGTCCATACGAGAAGCATACTTCGTAGGTTCAAATAAACCCTCAGATAATATGCGGTTTACAAATGAATCACCTGAGTCATCTGTTAAATCCACAATAGGACGATCAAACTTACCAATCATAGGGTTACCATCTTCACCTATAATTGGTTTGATGTTAGTGTAACCTCTATCACGAGCCAACCTAGCGATAGCTTCTGTAGCAGCTTGACCACCAGCTTCACCAGATTCAAATAGTTTTTCGACTTCAGGAGCATCAAACCCCTGAAGCCGGTATGATTTGCCTTCATCATCCTTAATAGTATCAGCGTCAATGAAGTGTAAACGATCGTTAAGGGACGTATCTGGAAGAGTCTTTAAATTTTCTAACCAACTCATATTGTTCTCCTTAAGATTGTCTATCAACTATTTATTTGCTCTTTTAAGAATTTAAAGAATGGTGTCTCGGTAGAAGATGCTTTGTATTTACTTTTATCTTGTAACTTTTCCCACTCTTCCATCACTGCTTTTATGATGTCAACATCTCCTCTATTTTTTATAAGAGGATCGTCGGATTTTGAAGTGATACTGCGAGCTGAGATTAAGACTCCACTTATCTTTTCGGCACTCATACTTTGACCTGCGTTATCACCTACTGTTAAAGTAAATAACTCCGAAGAAGCACCCGATTTAGCGGTAACGTATTGATTGTTAAGATAAGGTCTCAAATCGTTAACAACCTTTCCGCCGCCTTTAACATCTCGTAAAAGATCCATGTAAGCATTCTGGATAATACCCGGCATTTCAGCCGCATCAATTTCATTATCTCTAGCCCACTTAGCTATCATACCTCCTTGTACATTTGGAGATAGCCCTGTCAAAGTCTCATTACTATCTTCGATAGAAGCATGGTTTCTTTGTAGCTCATTAACCATGTCACCATAGCTTTCCCCAGCTGCAACGATCGCCGCATTAGACTCGGGAGTTGTGGGTATCCTTTTAGGATCATCTTCCCATGTGTCAGGAATTTTTAAACCAGTAGCTGCGTCGACCCAAATATTATTATTAGGTCCTAAGTTTACTTCCATAGCTCTAACACGTTTACCATCAGGTCTCCATACATCTTTATATTCCCCTGTGCCAGAACGCATAGCTTGCTTTGGAACTAAGTCTCCTAAGTTTTTACTTTTACTATACGCCTTAATCGATGCAGTAGTATGGTCGCCTTCTTCCATCAACTCTTTAACGTACTTATCATGAGATTCACCACGAGACAAATAGTCTTTACCGGCAAACGCAAGTGCCTGTCCCGGTGTTGCGCCAGTTAACATAGCACCAATGAATAGAACAGCT
>CENT01061228.1_pt1 | contig 9964 bp, 9 predicted proteins | sample 530141 | NCBI WGS metagenome assembly CENT01 (sample SAMEA2591074, study PRJEB7988) | marine metagenome | isolation source: saline water (ENVO:00002010), including | reverse complement strand
GCTTCACCAGTCGTGTACACAGTCTTCTGCATCTGCTTACCACCCTCTCTCTAGCCGTCCTTCAGCTAGTCAAAGCGGAAACCTTTCCCATGAACAATGCCATGATGATGTTTCCTAAGGCCTCCTGATTGCCATTGATCGGCATCTCGCTCGATCCACCGATCGGTCCATACCGTCCGATCGGCCCTAGACCTCCCCGCATTCCATCTCGGAGAAATTCGCCTAGGCTCTACCTGAAAAGAACAACTAGGAAACAGACGACCTTTGCGAGTCGCCCGCAGGGCTTGCCCTGCCTGCCATTCTTGCCAGATGCAGGACTCTACTGGCATCTTACGCAGTGAGTCAACACCAACAAAAACACCTCAAACCCCGCTGTTTTTGACAATTACGGCATTTACTCAAACCTTTTTTCCAGGTTGGGCACAATCACAAACTAAAAGGGCTGGGCTGCTTTCGGTCTCTCCGCGGCAAAAGCTAGATTCTCTCTAGTCCGCACTTTTAACAGCAGAACAATCGAAGTTGTCGGTCATAAATATTATGCAACTGAAGGCACAACCACTTCGAAAAGCTCAATGACGGGCTGCTCCTTAATGCTAATCGTTGCAAAGCGACCGTATGTCTGCGGTGGGGCCTGGTTCTCAGGACCATGACAGAGCTCCCCAAAATACGGACCGGGCATCACTTCAAAGACGCACACACAGCGAACCTCGCGAAGGAGATCGGCCTCAATCAGAATACGGCCCAACGGTGTACCACCATCTTGAATGCGGGCTACCACTTCCTCAGGCAGACAATCTGTCATAATTCTGACAATGCCGTACTGGACAACACGATCTGCATTTTTTTTCCGAGTTTTATCCAGTCGTTCTGGTACACCAAATGCCGTGTCATTAAATACAGGACTTTTTAATAGAATTTCTCTCGTATAACTTTTCTGCCCGTCGGCCTCATCCGGAGCCACATTCACCACATCAAGAGAAACAGAATGACCATGAAAATCTTCCATCGCCACAGTCATATGGGAGTGGTGAGCGAGCAATAAGTTGAATGGTGCCGGAATATCGTTTGAATCAATGGCTCGAATTGTCCCAAACATCTCGACAGGACAAAATTTTTCGATGAGTGCTCTCACACTATTGGCGGCATTGTCGTTGGTGGTAGTGGTGTTTTCGGCCATAATAATAGTATGGCGACAACGGAGGAAAACGTGCACCCAGTTGATTAAAAGTGGGGCTATACGCCACTTTCAGCGGTCAACAGGTCGTCAATTGCCTGTTGGGGAACTGCCAGATCGAGAAGAAATTCCAAGACTTCTCGCAATCTGGAATAACTGCAATCCTTAATTGCATCAGCCGCAAGCTTCCTTTCATTCGCAACGATGGCTGCAGCCTTTGAAAATACGCCAGCCTTCCGATAAAGCCTTCTCGCCGACTGAATTGCAGTTGTCGTGTCTATTGCTGCCTCGCCCCGCTGTTTCGAACATGCCGTTTTAATTTCTAAGAGCTCTGCACATCCATCTTTGTCAAGATTTTCAAGTGCAAGTGCCCACATCACAGTTGGCCGACCACCAAGGACATCACCAGCAACTCGTCTGTCATTTTCAAGATCCCCCTGCCAATCCTTGAGGTCATTCAGTACCTGAAATCCCGTGCCTACGTGCAGTGAATATTCGGTGACTGAGAACGGATCATCCGCCTGTAAGCCAGCAAGCCGAATACCCATCGCCACTGCCGCTTCGAATGCCGGGGACGTTTTGAGACCATAAATCTCAAGTGATTCAGCCGAAGATACCTCATCATCGACATCCCGCCACCATAATTCAGCACCCTGACCCCGTGCCAATCTCACATGTGCATCGGAGAGAATTGCCAGCAGGTCACTTCGAAGGCTTGCTGGGCCCTCAAGGCCGGCAATTAAACGATAACCCGCTCCAACGAGGTAATCACCGATATTTATTGCAGCTGGCGTGCCATGCTCAACATGAACGGTCGGTCGCCCATATCTGGCAGTGTCACCATCTTCTATGTCATCATGAACAAGTGACGCCTTGTGAAAAATCTCAATGGAAACAGCTGCTGCCCGAGCAGTCTCACGGCTTACAGCACTCGGAGCTAATTCGTGTCTTACGTCGCCAAGATCAGCACGAAGCGCATCATACGCGGCAAGTGTGACAAATGGACGGAGGAACTTGCCACCACGTCCCAGGAATTCACCGGCGAAGCGAGCCGTTACGGCCAACGACGCTCCTTCGGACTCTGTTGTAGGCCCAACAACCTTTGTAGCAGACCCAAAACCATGCCCGAGGTTGTATCGACTTGCAAGATCAGCGATTGATTCTTGAGAAAATAATTCGGAGGCCTCGCGGAGCAGTGGCAAATGGTCACCAACAGGCCCAGGTGAACCGCCAGCGACACCAAGCAAACTCAAAACCCACTCAACATCAATGCCTGCACTGAGAATCGCTTGGTCGCATGTATCTACCGTATTCTCGAATTCACCAACAGATTGATAGGGAACTGCTGCAACAGGAAAGGAAAACGCCGGAAGCATGCCAAATGCTTTTTCGAGATCCTTTAGTCTGGCTACTCCAAGAATGCCCTGGTACTGACCAGACAGCAGGCTACCAATCGCCGAGGCAGCCTTTCTGGTTGAGTCAACAACCCATCCGCTGTCATGGGCTGCTGACCAGATCGTGCCAATGCCGCAACTCGGACCACACACTGAAGGACAATTTTCGTCTTTCACTGACTCCTGCGCGAGCGGACAGTCTGGCAGGAGCAGAAGCCTCTGACCCGCAGCAGTGGAGGCAATACGATAACGCCATACCTCGGAAAGTATCGTGACCATTGTCCATCCAACAAATGAAGAATCAGCATTCGCCCGTAAAACGAGTTCTTCTGCTTTTTTCCTAAGACCATCATTCGATTTGACTTCTACAGGAAGACCTTCACATGACCACGAAGCGACCATGTCAGCCGACAACGCTCGGAGCCGCTCTCGTAGTTCTTTAGTCGGCGGTATCCGTTCAGCCTCCAAACTGACGTCATCATGACCAGGTGAACGAGACGACTTGATCGACTGTGACATATCGTGCTTGAATGCGGAACGCATAGAAAACTCCTAGGAACTATACTTAACAGTAACCGCAGTCAATGAGAAAAAGTAACCTCAAAAAAGCACTCACAACCGAGTTTGGAGACCGGGAACCAGTACTAAACCAGTATTTCTACCAAAAGAGGGGGGTGCATCGCCCGTCCTCGCCGATCTGTGTCTTTAAGACGCTTCAATTTGTGGGCGAAAAACCCATATCTCCAGTCCTTTGGTTCAATCGAAAAACCGGTTGAGCAGTGAGTCCACCTGAAGCAATCCACTCCGCGTGAGTTGTGGAGACTCCGTTGTTTCGATCGGTTCCAAAAACCCCAGCTTGGACAACTCATCCCATGCCTGTGACCATTCAACGACTGGATCCACACCAAATTTGTTCGAGAGCCTCGCTGTGTCAACAGAACCCTTTTTCAGACCAAGGACCAGCTCACGAATTAGTAACTCTCGCGGCCTTGCTACCAAACCACGACCAAGCGGCAATTGCTGAGCATCAATGGCCCCCAAATAGTCGTCCCAATGTGTTTTATTCTGATAGTGAATGCCTGAAAGATGCCCAAAACTTGCTACACCAAGAGCGACAAGATCGCTGCCTTCCCACAACATATCCCGATACTGGAATTCCACTTCTTTGGGATCTCGCACCAATGTATAAGCACTTGATATTGAATAACCTGCTTCCACAAATCGATTGAATGCCCAGTCAACCCAAGCCCTTTTCGTGGGCCAGTCAGCAACAGGTGTTGCCTCACCATTATCTTTACTACTTTTGACAAAGACTGTGTTGTATGGCAACTCCATCTGATAGATCGTCAAACTGTCCGGAGCAAGACGAAGTGCTGTTTCAACCGTCTGCTCCCATGACTTGGTCGTCTCCCCCACCATTCCGGCAATGAGATCAATATTTGTACTTGGAAAGCCTGCGCTTTGTATCCAGTCCCACGCGCGAAAGATTTCATTTGAAAGATGCGCGCGTCCATTCGACTCGAGGATGGCGTCATCGAAGTTCTCAACGCCAAGTGATACTCGAGTAACGCCCAACCGCTTGAGGGCAGAAATCTTCGGCTCGGATAGGGTGCCCGGCTCACACTCAAAGGTAACCTCTTCCGCCTCGTCCCATCCGAAACTCCTATGCAGGCCATCAACCAATCGCTCAAGTTGCTTGACGCTAAGAAACGATGGTGTCCCACCACCGAAATACACATACTTTAGCGTACGCCCTTGAATTGCCGTTTGATCAGCAACCATTCGAGCTTCTTCAATGACTGCATTGGAATATCGCTCAACATCAGATGCAGCTACATCGGTATAGACCCGGAAGTAACAGAACTTGCATCGCTTCCGACAGAACGGAATATGAAGATAGAGCCCGAGTGCAGCATCGGTAGCTGGTGCCCGGAACGCCTCTACCACCTGAGGGACGGCCTCATCTGTCCAACGGTCAAATGGCGGATAATTGGCGACAAAATAGCTGCCCGGTTCAGTTGTTTCAGCCATTAGTATTTTTCTATGTGTTCCTACACAGTGCGTTGTCGAATCTGGAACGACCTACATACCACGTGCCGCTAAAAGGTCATCAAAGTCCCTCAGATGATATTTTACCGAAGTTTTATCAAGAAGCCCGCATAAACTTCGTAATGCAATCCCCATTCCGTCTGGACCACTTGTTCCACCGAATTGTCCCCCACCGCGCACGTGGGGTTCAAGATCAAGAAAGACACCAGGGATTCCTCGCCGTTTGAGACGCCGCGTCAATGACGGAAGCATTTCTTTGAGATCTTCTAGTATCTTGACGTGGCCGCCCGCCCCACTCTCTGCGGGCACAAAATGGGCAAGCATGTCCTCATTCACATGCTTACCCCGCATCGATGCCGTCACCTTTCGATAATCCTTAATGTGCACCCACCCAAGACCGGGCTTCATGGCTTCCCACTGGTTGAAAACCTGTCGGGTTGAAAACCCCTGCACAAGGAGATTCGCCGCATCAAACACGAGCACCAAAGCTGGGTGATTCACCCGGCGATGAATCTCAGCAAGCAAGTCACCATTTTGACCCACCAGATTCGCCTCGACTTCTAGACCAAATGTCAGGTCTGACCGATGGCATGACTCCGCAATCTGGCCGATCTGGTCAACGGCCTGCTCCAAATACGATTCTGGGGGCTCTCCCCTCGGAGGGTAGAAAGAAAAACCACGAATGAGCTTGGTTTCAAAAGCATGAGCCCTCTCACACACCTTTGCCACATCTTTCTGTAGATATTTCTTAAATGGTACAAATTTATTTTTTGTTCCATCGGGTTGATCAACCAACTTCACCTTCCCAATCGGTGATGCGATCGAGGCAACATTAAGACCATATCTGTCTTCCAAGTGCCTTACCTTTTGAATCTCACTCTTTGTAAGATTCATTACATTTTTGATGCCTTTTCCAACATCAATAAATCGGAGGCTGTAATACTCAAGACCTAATGCTGCCATCGCAGTAAATTGTTCTACGGCCGTCAGATCGAACGCAGACTCATCAGCGAGTGCAGAAAGAAGAACATGGCGAGATGATCGAGGCATTTCGGCAGACTATCCTAAAGGAAGATGGGTTGAAATATATGGGCTGACCGTACACGAACTCACAATGAAAGCAGCATCATTTTGCCGCCGGCAGATGGTGGCCGTCCGGCTGTGAAATGGTAATACACGACGAGATACCACCACGAGGAGTAAATTGGGCGACAAGTGTAAAGTGTTTTGGCTCAAGCACTGAAACAAGATCTTCTACGATTTGATTACTTACATTCTCGTAAAAAATTCCCGCATTCCGATACGCCTGGAGGTACAATTTCAGGCTCTTGAGTTCCACACATCGAGTGTTTGCAATGTAGCGAAACGTGAGCACACCAAAGTCAGGCTGGCCGGTTTTGGGACAGACTGACGTAAATTCTGGACAAACAATTTCAATGAGGTAGTCACGTTTTGGAAACTGATTGTCAAAGGTCTCGAGAATGTCTTGAGAGGGCTTTGGAGCAAGGTTTACGTTGAGAGTATTCATAAAAGGAATTGTGCCATGAACAAAGCGTCTCGGAAAGGCGAGGCTATAGTTCTCCTCTCAGGTGGACTTGATTCGGCTACAGCGGCAGCGTGGGCAGTCGCAGAAGGGTACTCTATTACGGCCATTTCATTCGATTATGGGCAGCGGCACCGAATTGAATTGCAGGCAGCTCAAGCTATTGCAAACGCTCTCGGAATTTCTGATCACGTCACGCTAACGATAGATCTTGCTGCATTCGGCGGCAGTGCGCTGGTCGATCAATCAATCGCCGTACCAAAAAACAGAAGTGACGACGTTATCAGTAATGGAATTCCTGTGACATACGTGCCAGCCCGGAACACAGTATTTCTATCACTTGCTCTCGCACTTGCAGAAACACGTAATGCTTCTTCGCTTATACTCGGTGTAAATTCTATTGATTACAGCGGGTACCCGGATTGCCGACCTGAATTCCTACATGCCTTTGAGTCTTTAGCAAACTTGGCAACCAAGTCAGGGGTCGAGGGAACACGGTTTACTATACAGGCGCCGCTTGTGTCACTTACGAAGTCTGAAATTATCCGCTTAGGTCTTTCGCTTGATGTTGATTATGGTCTGACAACAAGCTGCTATGATCCACTAGACAACGGGCGACCCTGTGGAGAATGTGACTCATGCCTTATCCGGGCAGCGGGATTCGCAGCAGTAAACATACCTGATCCGAGGGTAACCGCCTTCATGGCCCCAAAGGAAACAAACTGTGGTTCAGATTGCTGAGTTGTACTCATCGCTACAGGGTGAGGGCCGACTTGCAGGAACACCCAGTGTCTTTGTGCGAACGAGCGGGTGCAACCTACGGTGTACATGGTGCGACACCCCATTTACGTCATGGAAACCGACTGGAACGAACCGTACTGTCGGTGACCTGGTGGAAGAGATACTCAGTCACAGGCTCAAGCACGTTGTAATCACTGGCGGCGAACCACTCCTTGCTTCAGATATAAATGTTCTTTGCAACATTCTTCAGCACGAGGGCCAGCATATTACTATCGAGACTGCAGCGACAGTGATACCAGACAAAGGACTACCGACGGCGAATCTCATGTCCTTGAGTCCAAAACTACGATCCTCAACACCCAACTCAGAAACCGGTTGGGAGCAGAGGCATGAGAAACGTCGTCGTCGAGACGATATTATTCAGCTCCTTCGAGCCACACCCAACCAAATCAAATTTGTCATCGATTCGCCTTCCGATTTGGATGAAGCAGTTTCATGGCTTGCAGATCTTGATATTCAACCACGATCAAGAGAGGCTCGTCATGTCTACCTTATGCCTCAGGGAGTCACACAATCACGACTTCAAAAAGAGGCCCTCTGGCTCGAGTCAGCCTGCAAAAACCTGGGTTTCCAACTCTGCCAAAGACACCATATCATGTGGTTTGGCAACACCCGAGGGACGTAACCTTTTCTTCAAGCCAAAGCGTCTCAGGCAGGCTTCGGTGGAGCGTGACCACGCGGGCCAAAAGTAAGCACCGTTGCCGCTCCAACACCCACAATCAGAATGCCTGCAAGAAAGAATGGACTCAGGGCAGATGTCGGAGTGTGCGATAAACTCAGCGTGGTAAGCGTATTGATTACTGGTGCGAACCCGAACACCACAGGCATCACTGTAAATGGTTTGCCTCCACAGGCAAAAGCCAGAATTGTTCCCAGAGCCCCAATTGCTCCGAGAGAACCTGCAGCGGTGCTCCAGGCAACTCCAACAAGGCTCCAACTCCCTTTATCACCGAGTGGCTGAAGAAGCGAAAGCGGCACGAGAACCGCAATTAGGAAATAGGCTATGCCAATACAGATCAATGGCCGAAAACGACTTCCTCCCATCGCCGCCTGACCTTTATGCAGAACGGGTCCATAGACTCCCCAACTCAAAAGCGCCAAAGAGACGGCAAGGAGTATCTCTATAAACCGCTCAGTTTTCTTTTCAACACCATCAGTAGCACTACTATCGGCCTGTACTACTGCAGCCGCTTGTGGCGCATCGGGCTTGGTATGCGATTGAGGCTTGAAGACCAACACGGTAACGGCACCAGTAATCACAAGAATTAAACCAGCAAGAAAAGGTGCCTTCAACTGATCAAAGGATTTATTGAGGTACGCGCTCATAAGAGTATTCACAACGGGGGCTCCGCCGAACACAAGTGGCATCACATAAATTGGATTACCTCCCGCGGTAAGCGCAAGAATCACGCCTAATGCACCAAGGGAACCAGCCACGCCCGAGAGCATGCTCCACAGCACACCTTTCGACGTCCAGCCACCTTTTTCCCCTCCTCGCCACAACAATGCAACGGGCGCAATCACAGCAATCAGAAAGTACGCCAGCCCAACGCAGACAAATGGTCGCAATGCCGATTGCATCGCATCCCGTCCGAAATGAAGGACCGGTCCATACACGCCCCAACAGATAGCTGTCAGAGCAATAGCTGCGAGCATACCAAACACATGAGTCATTCAACGTTCTCCAAATTCGACGGAAGGGCTTCGCCCTCATGGGAAACCATAGCCATTAGTTCACCTGTTGCGCGTGCTACATCATGAACCGAAAGCCCTACCATACAGTCATGATGCTCCAGTGGACAGGTGCGCTGCCCACACGGTGAACAGGGCAGTTCTTTTCGAAGTTCTATAAGATTCTTCTGGTCTGACATTCCAAGTCGTGGGTCCATTGGGCCGTGAAGAACAACCGTCGGCGTTTGAAATGCAGCCGCAATGTGACGAGGGCCGCTATCTGTCGTGATCACAACAGACGCACGACGCAACAATGCTTTCGACAGCCCGAACGGAAGTTTATCAACATCGGCTAGGCTTCGGACTCTTGAGTCATTGAGCGCTGACTCAATGGACCGGGCATCATCACGTTCACCAGGTCCGCAATGGACAACGATCCGGCAATCAGGATACGCATGGAGTAATTGCCTCGCGAGAGAAACAAACCTTTCGCCCCCCCATGATTTAGCAGGGCCATACGCAGCGTTATCATTGAATACAAAGAGTGGACACGTTTTGTTCTGTGTCCACCCTTCAAAAAAACTGGACATCACTGAGTCCAGAATTGCTTCGTCATCTGGCAAAGTTGCCAACTCAAGCTCCAAGGGCTGCCTAGCAACACCTATTTGCTCAGCAAGATCCATCGAGTGCTGTGCGGTTGACATGACTTCAACCTTCCAGCCACGTCGGAGAGGGGAAAGTGGGTCCGTCAGAAGGAACCTTCTACCATGCCGTGCATATCCAACACGTCTCCGACATCCACCCCACCAGGCAAGAGCCGCTGATGACAGAGAATTTGGTACAAGCAATGCGATGTCGGGGGGAGCAGAACGCAATGCTGATGCTGCCTGCCGAAATCCAAATTCTCGCTTTTTACTATGCCGATCATAGGCTATAAATTCATCAAACCAGTGCGTCCCAGCTAGAAGTTCCTGAAACATTGGCTTAGCGACTGCGGTGAGCTTGGCGTCGTTACCAACGTGCTGTCTCACCGCACGAATCATCGGTGTCGACATAACAAGGTCACCGACCCATCGCGGCAGTATTATTGCGATATGCATTGGTACTCATCGCTCCTCATGAGCCATTCCTCATGGCGTTTTCCATCGCATCAGGAATGACACCCTAACGCTTAGCACGCTCATAGTGCAAACGGTATTGAGAAACCTATCATTCACTCAATGGTCGATTCGCGACAGGTACCCACAGGACTGCACACAGGCTTGCAATTGTTGCTGCAATAACTGTGCCTCCTACTGAAAAAAGGAGCCATCCCCATGGAAGAGACTGCTC
>CENT01097779.1_pt1 | contig 9989 bp, 8 predicted proteins | sample 530141 | NCBI WGS metagenome assembly CENT01 (sample SAMEA2591074, study PRJEB7988) | marine metagenome | isolation source: saline water (ENVO:00002010), including | reverse complement strand
CCCTCCACTTGGGAGGGTTTTATTTTACTTATTTCTATAGTTCACCATACCACTTAATAATATTTACAGTAAAGTTTCTTACTGGTTCAACTGGTCCTCTATTAGATAGAAATTCCTGTAAGACTTTTGGAACCTCCTCATACTTTACTTTTTGTTCAAGCAAATCACCAAAATTATTGTGTCCGATAGCAACCCAATGTGTAGCCCCAGCACCCCCAATATCATAATTTCCAAGAGCCATTGGTCTACCATCTTGGATTTTGGACAGCTTTTTCGCTACTTTTTCAAAAGCTGTTTTAAAAGCAGCTGGATTTTCAGCTTCAAATTCATAAAGTTGAATATAAGGAAAGTCATTTGGAGAACCGCCAAAATAGCTGATAAATCTTCCAGCAGCTGATGGACCCCATTCCTCAACATAATCATTTACTCGTTGTTGAAATAGTGCCCACTCAAATTCTTTAACATCACCTTCAGCTCTTCCTCTATTTCCCACTTGACCAAATACAATTACTCTGTGGGTCATATCGTTGTCACCAATAGCAATTCTTTCAACACTTACTCCTCCAGACTTCCAATTAGCGTCTCCCCAGTAATCATCAAAGAGTTGAGCAAGTGCTCTTTCGCCACCTTTTTTTACTTTCATTTCGTAAACTGCAAAAGAGTTTTGAGCTTGTGAGAATGCAAGCATAGAGAATAATAAAACTCCTAACAAATAAATTTTTTTCATTTTAATTGATTTATGATTAATAATACCTCTAAAGTATGAAGAAATTGATGATTCATGTATTGTTTTAATTTGTAAATTATAATTCAATTAGCAGTTTAGTCAGTGATTTGACACCTCCTGTTTATGAAGGCCAAGGGACCATCAATGTACCTTCATTGAAACCTGAAGGAACTCAGTTTGCTTATGTCGTCTCTTCCCTTGAGGACCATTAAAAAGATAAATGGATTATATTGCAGGTATGGAAAAGCGAAAATGTGATTTGTGCAGACAAGAAAAGTCAATAAATGAGTTTCGCTTAATTAGTAGCAACACTAATCAGGAAAAAAATAAAATCTGCAGAAAGTGTGAGAGCCAAAGAGGCTCAGAGCTTTGGCTTTAGGCTCCTAGCTTTTTTTTCACAGTATCCGCTATTCTTTTGCCATCCGCTTTTCCTGCTAATTGTTTAGAAGCTATTCCCATTACTTTACCCATGTCTTTCATACCAGAAGCTCCTGAGATTTCTATGATCGACCTTATAGTAGATTCTAATTCATCTTCAGACATCTGTGCTGGAAGGAATTCCTCAATAATAGATGCCTGAGCCTCTTCTGGCTCAGCTAAATCAGGGCGATTTTGATCCCTAAAAATAGCTGCACTGTCTTTTCGCTGTTTAACCAAACGCTGAAGTAATTTGATCGAATCTTCATCAGTTAATTCACCTGAATCTGCTCCTGAAGTCTGAGCTAATAAAACAGCAGACTTAATTGCCCTTAAAGACTCAAGCCTTACACTGTCTTTAGAGCGCATGGCGTTTTTCATTTCCTCTGTAAGCGTACTTAGTACTCCCATATTTTCTATTGTTAATCTACGTTATCGTGTAAAAATGAGTTGTTAGAACGCATTTGTATATCATCGTTGGTGTCCGTATCCAAAGTTGTTCTTGACGGTTGATCAGGCAAGTCGGTTTCTAAATCCAATCCCTGTCTCTTATATGCAGGCTGTTTTTCTAGATCATCTACCCGCTGTAATTGATGCATAAACTTGTGGTTAAATGCTTTTAAATGTTCCTTTCTCTTTTCATTTTGAGCTGCAAGAGTTTCATCTATAGATTGATTAAAAGGATCTTGCTGAACTTGTTCCTTTGGAGTAGTAGTTGGTTCATCCTCCGATTCTTGTACTAAAACTTCAGTTTTATCGGTCTCTTCCAACTCTTTTACCTTAAATTTTATTTCTAATGCAGCTTCGTCAAAATCTTTTATTGTTTTTTCCTGCTCAAGTTTTACATCATCAAGTTCGTTATGCTTAACTGAGGCTTGTTCAGAATCATTTTTTTGAGGCAAAGGCATTTCAAATTCCATTTGAATTTGACTTTCAGTAGCAACATACTCAGGATCAATGACTTCCATATCAAAGTGGTCTTTGACCTCTATCTCGTTAAAAATAAACTCTGATTCCTCCTCGGTAGTTAAGGCTTCAATTTCAGATTCTGAATCAATTAAATCTGCTTTGCCCTCCTCCTCTCGGCTTTCTTCTGCATCAAAAAATGATGAACTCAAATCAAAATCAAGAGCCTGTTCAAGGTCCTCCTCTTTCTCAATAAGATCTTCAGTTTCATTCATTCCAGGTATATCTTCTTCGACCACTTTCATTTCCAGCGCGGGCTCATCTGGAATACTGTGTTCTGTTTCTTCTATATCTAACTCAGAAACTTCGAAGTCCACTTCTTTATTGACTCCAATCTCATGACCAATAGTTTCATCGGATTGCATATTTTGGAGATTTTCAGGCTCTTCTATGGTTTCCATGGGGTAAGGAACCACTTCATACGCTACTTCTAAATCATTAAGCAAAGCATTCATCTGAATCAATGGATTTTCATTTTCAGGAACCGTGGGTTTATAATAATCTGAAGGTGCTAAATCATTTTGCTTTTCAAATTCATTCAATTCAATTGAATTGTGCTCCAAGGTGGCATCACTCAGATCATGAACAACCTTTTGCTCATCTTCCAAGGAATGAATGATTTTTTTTGCCTCAGTATTTGAGATTTCATTTTGTTGCTCTTGACCAAAGCCAGTTGCAATAACGGTAACTGAGACTTCATTGCCCAAACTCTCATCTTCACCAACCCCCATAATAATATTGGTGTGATTCCCTGCTTCCGTTTGGATATAGTCGTTGATTTCCCCGATTTCATCAATAGTGATCTCGTCGGAACCCGATACTATCAGTAGTAGTACATTTTTACAGCCTATAATTTTATTGTCATTTAAAAGCGGGGAATCTAAAGCTTTTACTATAGCTTCTTGGGCCCTATTACTTCCTGATGCTGTTCCTGACCCCATAATAGCTGTTCCGGAGTTTGTCAGCACAGTTTTTGCATCCTTTAAATCTATATTTTGAGTGTAGTGATGAGTAATAACCTCTGCGATACCTCGTGCTGCTGTAGCCAAAACTTCATCAGCCTTTGCAAAACCTGCTTTAAAACCGAGGTTGCCATAAACCTCTCTCAGCTTATTATTATTGATTACAATTAGAGCATCTACAGCCCCTTTTATTTTTTCCAATCCCCTTTGTGCTTGTTCTAAACGCAATTTTCCTTCAAACTGGAAGGGCATGGTGACTATACCTACAGTAAGTATATCCATTGATTTTGCCATTTGAGCAATGATAGGCGCTGCACCCGTACCAGTTCCACCACCCATTCCTGCTGTGATAAAAATCATTTTGGTCTGAGTTGACAAAATGCTGTGGATCTCTTCGTGACTTTCTTGGGCGGCTTTTGCACCAACTTCAGGGTTGGCTCCTGCCCCTAGACCTTCGGTTAAACTAGCTCCTAATTGAATTTTTGTTGGCACACCGCTTTCTGAAAGTGCCTGAGCATCAGTATTACTGATGATGAAATCAACTCCTTTAATTCCCTGTTGGAACATATAATTAATCGCATTACTTCCACCGCCGCCAACACCCATGACTTTGATGACATTACTGCGATTTTTTGGTAAATCAAAGCTGATTCCTTTGTTTTCTTCTTGATCCATATCGAATACTAATTATGCATTATCTAAAAATTCTTTTAATTTTTCTCCAAAGCGATCAAAAATTGATTTTCGCTTTATAGCTACCTCAGCTGGCTGCTCGTTTTCTTTTATTAGCTCTTCATTTTCCGTAGTTTCTGACGATTCTACCGCAATCATTTCACCCTCAAGGGCGCTCATCAACAGTCCAACAGAGGTTGCAAAGAGGGGGCTTGAAACTGCCTCTTGGGTATCTCCAGCCAGGTGCTCACTAGGGTATCCTACACGTGTATCCATACCTGTGATGTATTCTACTAACTGCTTTAGGTGTTTGAGTTGGCTACCACCTCCTGTCAGTACGATTCCTGCAATTAATTTTTTCTTTTGTTCGTCATGACCGTAATTCTTAATTTCCAAATAGACCTGCTCAATGATTTCTACCACACGCGCATTGATGATTTTAGAAAGTGTTTTTAAGGAAATTTCCTTGGGGTCTCTTCCTCTCAAACCCGGAATAGACACAATTTCTGTTTCTCTGTTTTCCCCTGGCCAAGCGGATCCAAATTTGGTTTTTAGGAGTTCTGCTTGCTTTTCTATGATTGAACACCCTTCTTTTATGTCCTCAGTAATCACATTTCCTCCAAAAGGGATTACAGCTGTATGCCTAATAATACCGTCCTTAAAGATTGCCAAATCGGTTGTTCCGCCACCAATATCAATAAGTGCAACACCAGCTTCTTTTTCCTCAAAACTCAAAACAGCCTCAGAAGATGCCAAAGGCTCTAGTGTAATATTTGCCATATTGAGGCCTGCACTTTTGATACATCGTCCAATATTTTTTATGGAGGAAACCTGACCAACGACTACATGGAAATTGGCTTCCAAACGACCGCCATGCATTCCAACAGGTTCTTTTATTTCACCCTGACCGTCAACTTTATATTCTTGTGGAAGTACATGAATAATTTCTTCCCCTGGCAACATGACCAGTTTGTACACCTGTTGAATCAATTCTTGAATATCATCTTCACTAATGACTTCTTCAGGGTGTTCACGAGTGATGTAATCGCTGTGCTGAATACTGCGTATATGCTGTCCAGCTATACCTACTACTACATCCGAAATATCATGACCAAAATTCAATTTGGCGTCCTCAACTGCTTGCTGAATAGATTGGATGGTTTGGGTAATATTATTGACCACACCACGGTGAACCCCGAGACTTTTAGATTTACCAACTCCTAAAATTTCAACTTTATTGAATTCATTTTTTTTACCAACCAAAGCAACAATTTTTGTCGTTCCGATGTCAAGTCCTACTGAAATGTTTGAATTTTCCATAATTTAAAGTGTTGTAGCTACGACTTGATTTTCATAGCTTAAATTAATTTTATCATAGCCATTCAAACTGTCTTGACTGGTTTGAAAAGCACAAAATATTTTTAGTTTTTCAAGTTTTTTTCTTAGCTGAGTTGAATCTCCCAAAACAACCTCGAAAGGAAAGGATTTCAGCTCCAAAGTGTACTGATTATTTCTCAACGAAATCTTCTTTAACTCTATCTCCAATAAAGGATCCGTTTTGAGCTTGGCGATCAAATCCGCGGCTGGAACTATGGAGGTTGAAGTACTGTCCATTTTAAAGATGGGTAAACTTAAAGTATCAATCGATTGATAGGCAAAAAGCACCCCCTCAGCATCACCAAAATAACGTTCGCTAGAAGTTACTTCAAACAATGGTTTTCGCTCGGTCAATTCAACAGCTAGTCCTCCCTGAAGAAGCTTGAATACTTCTATGTTTTGGACCTCTGGTGTGTGTTTCAACTGGGTTTCGAGCATATTCAAATCTAAACTTTCTTTGAGCAGTTTTGACTGGGCGTCTAAGTTTTGTGTTAACAATTTATTAACCAACAAGCTGTCTAAAAGCAGGGGGGAATGGGTAAATGAAATTTTTAAATCACTCACCGCTCTTGCACTATTTTTGTAATGCGAAAACCAAAATACTCCTCCTAACAAAAGAATCATTACTATCAAAAAGATTATCGATTTGTAAGCGTTCATTGTTCTACCTTTTCTAGTTTAAATAATTGAATTTGTTCTCCGATATCTCCAGCTCCCAAAAGCGCAAAAACTTCAGCTCGGCTAGCGTGAATCGTCTCAGCAATCTCATCTTTTTTAATTAACTTTTTATTGCCGTGATTGAGGTCTTCAATCAATCTCTCAGAAGTAACACCCTCTATCGGCAACTCCCGTGCAGGATAAATATCCAATAAGACAACCTCATCAAATTGTGCTAGCACAGCCAAAAACGCTTCATAAAAATCCTGAGTTCTTGAAAATAAATGTGGCTGAAATATTACCCCTTTTCGATCCTGAGGATAAAAAATATTCAATGTGTCTAAAACACTTTTAATCTCAGTTGGATGATGTGCGTAATCGTCCACCAGCCATTTATTATTCCATCTAAACAAATTCATTCGTCTATAAACACCGGGGAAAGATGCCAATGAGGCGACTGCTTTTTGCATTGAAACGTTTACTTGATCCGCCATTGCCAATGCACACAGCATATTGGACAAATTATGTTCGCCTAATTGATGTAATTTAATTTTGCTGAAATCTTCTGATGGTGTTGATAAATCAAATTCATAACCGTCAGCCAATAGCTTTATGTTATAGACCCGATAATCGGCATCAACATTTACTCCATAGGTCAATCCTTCAAAAGGCAAACCAAAAGCGACTACCAATTGCTGAACTACTTGCGAAGAAAAGCGAGCAAATGCTTGCTTAAAAGCATCCTTGGTTTGGTAAATATCCAGATGATCTGAATCAATTGAGGTGATGGCTCCAACAGTAGGGCGAAGATGTAAAAAAGAACGGTCGTATTCGTCTGCCTCAACCAACATAAACTCTTCACCTGTTCGCATTAAATTAGAAGGGTTGTTTTGAAAAAAACCTCCCATTATTGAAGTAAAAGATTGATTCGTTTTAGAAAATATATGGGTTAAAAAAGCAGCTGTGGTTGTTTTTCCATGCGTTCCAGCTACAGCAACTGTTGTTTTATCAGCACATAATTCTGCCATAAACAACGCCCTTTTTTTTACTGTAAACCCATTTGTAATGAAATAGTCTAACTGTTTGTGGTTAGGAGGTATGGCAGCAGTGTAAATGATTTTAGTGCGTGTATTAACTACTTCTTGAGGTAAGGCCTCTAAGCTTTCGTTATAAATTATGGTAATCCCCTCTTTTTCTAATTCATTTGTTACGGTTGAATGTACTCGGTCATATCCAAAAACTTCATGTCCTTGAAGGACACACAAACGAGCCAAAGCCGACATGCCTACGCCTCCTATTCCAATAAAATAATATGTCTGTGCTTGATGGCTCATAAAAGTTCGATCATTTCATTCACAATGGACTCTGCGGCATTTGGTTTAGCAAATGCTTTCAGCTCTTTTTTCATTCCTTCTTGGATGTCAAGATCTGTTACTAACTTTTTAAAAACAGTTTCAAAATCTGCCTCGAGATTTTTTTCCTCAATAACAAAGGCTGCCCCTTTTTTCACCAATGCATTAGCATTGTGATATTGATGATTGGCTGTAACATTTGGAGACGGAATTAACAATAAAGGCTTGGCTACACAACTCAGCTCGGAAAGACTTCCTGCTCCTGCCCTTGATATTATAAAATCTGCAGCAGCATAAAATTGTTGCATCTCATACACAAAGGGATGAATGACAACCCCCTCTTGAGCAAGGTCGTTATATTTATTGTAATAGAGCGCTCCACATTGCCACAACAGCTGTAAACCGTGACTTTGAAATAGTTCAAGCTGACTGGCAATCAATTCATTTACGCGTTTCGCACCAAGACTTCCCCCGATAATTGCTAAAGTTTGCTTTTTAGGATGCAAACCAAAAAACGCCTTGGCCTTTTCCGCATCTGCGGTTTCCCAAATTGTTGATCGTATTGGGTTTCCTGTAATCCTTATTTTTTTTGGAGGAAAATAGCGCTCCATACCTTCAAAGGCTACACAAATCGAATCGACCTTTTTACTGAGTAATATATTGGTAACTCCTGGGCATGAATTTTGTTCCTGAATCACCGTAGGGATATTTAACCATTGGGCAATTTTCAAGGTGGGACCACTAGCAAAACCACCTGTGCCGACAACTAGATTTGGTTTGAATTGTTTGATAATCCTGTACGCTTGAACCAAACTAACCAAAAGCTTTAGCGGAAAAAGTATATTTTGTAAGGACAGAGAACGCTGGAACCCACTTATCCAAATTCCTTTTATTGGAAACCCTGCTTTGGGTACTTTTTCCATTTCCATTTTACCCTTCGCACCTACAAAAAGTAGATCCACATCTTTAAACTGTCTTTGAGCTTGCATTGCAATGGCTAAGGCTGGATAAATATGCCCGCCTGTACCCCCTCCGGAAACGATAAGTCTAATAATGGGTTTCACTCAGTATGCTTATTGGGTTATTCGTTGTTTCATTTTCTTGTTCGACTTCGTCAACTTCAGCTCTTTTAACACTGACGCTTAGGATGATCCCCATGGCAATACAAGTCATCCAAGCCGACGTCCCTCCGCTACTAATCATGGGGAGGTTTTGCCCAGTTACAGGCAGCACTTGAAGTGCTACACCAATATTGATAAAGGCTTGGAAAATAATTGGGATTCCCAAGCCCACAACCGTTAGCTTACCAAATAAATTGAGCGCATTGTGTGCAATTACCACTATTCTAAAAAGCAGTAAAAGGTAGAGTAGTATCAATCCAATACCGCCTAAAAGACCAAATTCTTCAACGATAATCGCATAGATAAAATCAGACGAACTCTGCGGTAAGAAATTTTTCATTCGACTTTTTCCAGCTCCAAGTCCAAATATTTTTCCACTGACGATTGCTGTTTTTGCTCTAGCTACCTGATAATTTCCATCATCACTTTGACCGCTACTGAAATTCTCTATCCTACTCATCCAGGTATCAATCCGATTGGGAAATTGGCCGGGAAATGCCTTAACAAGCAAAAAAAACAGCAATACAAAAGCCACTCCCATCCCACAGATCATAAGCAGGTATTTCAGTGGATAGTGAGCCACAAAAGCCAGTATTAAAACCATGGAAAACAAAAGGGCTGCGGTAGATAAATTGGATGGAAAAATAAGCAACACCACTGTGAGTACAGGCAGCCATAACTGAAGTAAAGACCTTGAAAACTTAATTTTCCTCAAATTGGATTTGGAGAGGTGATTTGCTGTAAATACCATAAGCACCACTGCTGCTAAAGTAGATGTTTGAAAACTCAACCCAATAAAAGGGATTTTGACCCAACGGCTGGCATTGGCTCCATCTATAACGGTTCCTTGACTCGCTGTATAGATCAGTAAAATGATGACAACGGGCAACATTAATAACGATATCCCTTTAAAATAATGAAAGGGGATTTTATGCACCGAGTACATCAAAACAAATCCAATGACCAAAATCACAAAGTGTTTTATCAAGTAACCCCAAGGAGTTCCTTTTCCCACTACGTAAACCAGATTAGAACTGGCACTAAAAACTGGTAAAAAAGAAAAAATAGCCAAAAGGGCTAAAATGCCCCATAAAACTTTATCTCCTTTTAATAATTGAAACATGGTTTATAAATTTCTAACTGCAGCCTTAAATTGATCTCCTCGATCTTCATAATTCTTAAATAAATCAAAGCTAGCACATGCGGGAGATAAAAGAACAGTGTCTTTAGGCTCAGCCAATTTATGTGCAATTTTTACAGCTTCTGTCATGGATTCTGTTTCAATAAAAACCTCACTTGTTCCTTCAAACGCATCTCTCAACTTAGAGTTATCTACACCCAAACAAATAATGGCTTTTGCTTTTTTTCTAATCAAGGGTAAAAGAATCTTATAATCATTTCCTTTGTCAACCCCACCAACTATCCAAATCAAAGGAGTTTGTACACTTTCTACAGCAAAATAGGTTGCATTTATATTGGTCGCCTTTGAATCATTAATGTATTGAACTCTTTGAATGGTCAATACATTTTCCATACGATGGGGAGCTCCCTTAAAGTGGGTCAGACTCTCTCGAATCGATTCTTTATTAATTGACAACAAATCTCCGATTGTCGCTGCTGCCAAAGCATTGAGTAAATTATGCCTGCCTGAAAATGGAAATTCTACTGATTGTATCATAGTGGTTTGATTTTGTTTTTTTAAAATAAGTTGAGTGTCTTTTAAATATGATCCAGTGGT
>CENT01019975.1_pt1 | contig 9993 bp, 10 predicted proteins | sample 530141 | NCBI WGS metagenome assembly CENT01 (sample SAMEA2591074, study PRJEB7988) | marine metagenome | isolation source: saline water (ENVO:00002010), including | reverse complement strand
ATGTGATTGGTGGTAAGGGTATTATTGCAAATGCAAATGATATCCAAGTTGACTCCGCAAACATCAAAGGTATGTTTAGTGGTGGTACAGGTATCACATATAGTAATGGTGCAATCTCTACTACAGATGGAGACATTGTCCACGATAACTTGAGTGGATTCGTAGCGAATGAACACATAGACCACAGTGGTGTAACAATGACTGCGGGTACTGGTCTTACTGGTGGTGGTACTATTGCTGCTACTAGAACCTTCAATGTTGTGGGTGGTAAAGGTATTACCGCAAACGCAAACGATATTCAGATTGACTCTGCAAACGTTAGAGGAATGTTTAGTGCAAGTGGCGACATTTCATACAACTCAGGAACAGGTGCATTCTCATACTCGAAACAAACTTCCGCACAACTTTTGACTTCAATCAAGACTGTGGATGGAGCTTCAAGTGGATTGGATGCAGACCTATTAGATGGTCAACACGGTTCACACTACAGGATTAACGTGTATAACAACTCAGGCACGTTGTTAAATTAAGGATAAATAAGTATAATGTCAAACTATAGTAGAATACAATCCAGAACAGAATTCATAGATTATTGTCTACGTAGACTTGGTCATCCTGTAATCGAAATCAACATAGACGATGAACAGTTGGAAGACCGTGTAAACGATGCACTACAACTGTTCACAGAGTATGGTGCTGAAGGTAGTCTTCGTTCTTATACTTCGATAACAATAACTCAAGCAATGATAGACCGTGGGTTTATTGATTTTGACTTGGATGATGCATTACCTTCTGGATTCGATAAGAATAATATCCTTAGTATTGTTCGTGTCCTCCCTTTCACAAACTCTGCAACAGGCACAAACTTCATGGATGTGAAGTATCAGATGCGTCTAAATGATTTGTGGGATTTACAAAACGGTAGTTCTGGTGTTGCGTATTACGAACAAATGCAACAACATCTATCACTGATTGACATGAAACTAAACGGTCATCCACAGATTCAATATAATCTTGCGGGTCAGACTCTCAGTATCTTTGGAGATATTGCGGGTACAGAAGGTGACCTAAAGGCTGGAGATAGTATCATGATGGAAATGTTTATCACCAGTGACCCAAATTCAAACGGTAGACTTTACAATAACATGTTCTTAAAAGAATATGCGACTGCACTTATCAAAGAACAGTGGGGTCAAAACCTCATCAAGTTTGAGGGAATGGTATTGCCTGGCGGCGTACAGTTGAATGGTAGACAAATTCTAGAAGACGCAAGACAAGAGATAGAGACAATTAGACAAAGAATATATAATGAGTATGATACTCCACCAGACTTCTTTGTAGGATAACATAATGGCAACGAACCCGTATTTTAAACAGGGTGTTCGTTCTGAACAGAACATGTATGAGGACATCATTATTGAAGCCCTCAAGATGTATGGACAGGATGTATATTACCTACCCCGTGAAATCGTCAATAAAGATTCAGTCTTTCTTGATGATGTTCCTTCACGTTTCGGTTCCGCATATAAAGTAGAAATGTATATTGAAAACACCGAAGCGTTTGACGGTGAGGGTGACCTGTTCACTAAGTTTGGTATCGAACTACGAGACCAAGCAAACTTTATTGTTTCAAGAAAAAGATGGAAACAACTTGTAGGTAGTAGACTAGATGAGGCAAACTTCCGTCCTCGTGAGGGCGACCTAATTTATCTAACACTATCTCAATCTATATTTGAGATTCGTAGAGTAGAAACCGAAACTCCATTCTTCCAGTTAAATAATCTGCCCACCTTCCGTATGCAGTGTGAATTGTTTGAATACAATGACGAAGACTTGGATACTGGTATTGCAGATATTGATGTTATTGAGGAAGAGTCTTCATATCAAATATCATTGACTATGACTACTGGTACAGGTTCATATCAAGTCGGTGAAGAAGTGTGTCAATACTTTGATGGTTACACCATGAAAGGTGAGGTTACTGATTGGTCTGATTCCGATGGTATCCTACAACTGGCACACGTTGGTGCAACCGATGGTAAGTTCCATCAATTCACAAACTCAACGGGTGTCCTTGGTATGACATCAAGCACAGAAAGAACACCTACATTTGTGAATGAACTACAACTGATTCAGAAAGACGCACAGAATAAAGTCTTTGATGACTTCGAGGCAGACTTCCTTGACTTCTCTGAATCTAATCCATTTGGAGATATTGCATAATGTTTGGTACTTGGTTTTACAACAAGAGAGTCCGTACTGCGGTATCCGTATTCGGTTCTATGTTTAACAATCTATATGTCCTAAGACAGAATAGTGCGGGCGAGACTGTATCCCAAGTCAAGGTTCCGTTATCATACGCACCCAAAAGAAACTTTATTTCACGACTCCAAGAGATGTCACAGGGTGAAGATGCAGAACGTAGGGTCGCAATCAAGTTGCCTCGTATGTCGTTTGAGATTACGAACATGCAATACGATGCTACTCGACAATTACCTAAAACAAATGCCATATCAAAAACCGTAAGCACACTTGGTACTGACCAGAAACGTAAACTCTATACATCGACTCCGTATACAATTACCTTTCAGTTAAATGTCTATGCAAAGTCACAGGATGATGCACTACAGATTGTAGAACAAATTCTGCCATATTTTGCACCACAATATACCTTGACAATCAAACCATTTGCAGACATACCTAGTCTGACCGAAGATGTCCCTGTCACATTATCTGGTGTTACTTTCCAAGATGATTTTGAGGGTGCAGTTGAACAACGTAGGACAATCATATATACATTAGACTTTGATATGAAGATTGCTCTGTATGGGCCTGAGTCTAATAAGTCTGTTATCCGTGATGTCAGAAGTAACTTATTCCTATCAAAATCTGGACTTACTGGTGACAGTGGTGATGACGTATACCTCAAGTCGATACAAACTGTACCGAATCCTATAGGCGTATCACCCGATAGTGATTACGGATTCACTGAAAACGACTTAATATTCCGTGGTACTTTGGATAGTGATGACTAATGACCGATAAGAATGAAAAGAAAATAAAAGATGATTACGAATATTCTCGTGATACCTACTATGAAATATTAGAGAAGGGTAAAGAGAGTATGGAACTAATGATAGAAGTCGCAAGGGAAAGTGAACACCCTCGTGCGTTTGAAGTGTTGTCTACCATGATGAAGAACATGGCAGACGTGAATGATAAATTGATGGATTTAAATAAGAAGAATAAAGATATCAATCAGAAAGACGAACCCAAACAACTGGGTAATACCACAAACAATCTATTTGTGGGAACCACTACAGACTTGCAGCGACTTATACAGAATGAAAATCAAGGTGTAGTAATAGATGCAGAACCCGAATCAGAATGAATCATATCTTGGCAATATAAATGTCAAGCGTGATGGAGTTCAACATAATTTTACAGAAGACGAAGTCAAGGAATACATCAAGTGTTCTAAAGACCCCGTACACTTCTGTAAAACATATCTAAAGGTAATTTCTCTTGATGATGGTCTAGTACCCTTTTCGTTATATCCGTATCAAGAGAAGATGTTCGACCACTTCAACGACAATCGATTCTCTATTGTTCTCGCTTGTAGACAGTCTGGTAAATCGATTAGTTCAGTAGGATACATAATCTGGTATGCTTGTTTTCATAGTGAGAAGACTATCGCAATTCTGGCAAACAAAGGTGCGACTGCAAGAGAGATGCTTGCACGTGTCACACTCATGTTGGAGAATCTGCCATTTTTTCTACAGCCTGGCTGTAAAGCTCTCAATAAGGGTTCTATTGAGTTTTCTAATAATTCTAGGATTATCGCCGCTGCTACCTCTGGTAGTTCCATTCGTGGTATGTCTGTTAACTTACTATTTCTGGATGAGTTTGCCTTTGTTGAGAGAGCAAATGAATTCTACACTTCTACCTATCCTGTTATCTCTGCTGGTAAAGATACGAAGGTTATTATCACTTCAACCGCTAATGGAATTGGTAACACGTTTCATAAGATATGGGAAGGTGCTGTTCAGAAGGTGAACGAGTTTGTCCCCTTCACGGTGAACTGGTATGATGTTCCAGGCCGAGATGAGGATTGGAAGAAACAAACAATTGCGAATACATCCCAATTGCAGTTTGACCAAGAATTTGGTAACACCTTTTTTGGTACAGGTGATACCTTAATCAATGCCGAAACATTGTTATCATTTAGGGCACTCAACCCTCAAGAAGCACTTGAAGGGGGTGACTTATTAATATATGACCGTCCCAACAAAGAGCATGAATATCTCATGATGGTAGACGTATCAAAAGGAAGAGGTCAGGATTATTCTACGTTTAACGTAATCGACATTAGCACGAGACCGTTCAAACAGGTTGCTGTCTATCGCAATAATACTATATCTCCAATACTCTTTCCTAATATTATATATAAGTACGCAAATCTTTACAACGATGCATATGTCGTGATTGAGTCCAATGACCAAGGAACTTTGGTATGTCAAGGACTATATCAAGACCTAGAGTATGAGAATATCCATATGGAATCTGCGATTAAGGCAGACCGTATTGGTATTGAAGTGAACCGTAAGGTTAAACGTCTGGGTTGTTCTGCAATCAAGGATATCCTAGAGAACACCAAACTTGATATCATTGATGAGAATACCATCTTAGAGATATCCACTTTCGTCTCCAAGGGTCAATCATATGAAGCATCTGACGGTAACCATGACGATTTGATGATGAATCTAGTCTTATTTGGATACTTTGTGTCCTCTCAGTTCTTTGCAGACATGACAGATATCAACCTAAAAGAGATGATGTTTGCACGTAAAATGAAGGAAATAGATGATGATGTACCGCCTGTAGGATTCATTGATGACGGTTTAAACGAAGTGAGACAGGAAGAAGAACAGAAAGAAATGGGTTGGCACACCTTCGAAGGGACTGGTATAGGTGTTGAAGAATGGTAATTGTATAAATAAAGGTATGTGAACATTACCGTATTATGAAAACTTATAATTAGAAACTAAAGGAAAAAGTTATGGCTCTTTTTACACCCTCTGCTTCTCCCGCTGTAACAGTAAAAGAAATTGACCTGACGGGCGTAGTGCCTAACGTTCAAACTTCTACTGGTGCATTCGTGGGGAATTTCGGTTGGGGCCCTGTAGGAGTTGCGACTCTAGTCTCAGATGAATCTGGTCTAGTAAGTACCTTCTCAGCACCAACTGACGATAATACGGTAGATTTCCATTCTGCAGCGTATTTCTTAAAATATTCCAATTCACTGTACGTAGTACGTGAACAGGATTCTGACGGCAAAAATGCTGTCGCAAACCACACCTCTCTAGGTACTCTTGGCGTTCAGGCCATCAATAACCTAGATGACTTTGATGACTTATCACTAGATAGTTCTGACGGTGCATTCATTGCTAAATATCCAGGCTCACTGGGTAGCGCATTGAAAGTATCTGTTGACTACAGTCAATCAGACTCAGACTTTAATAGTTGGACTTACAAAGACCAATTCGATGGGAGACCATCAACATCTAAGTTTGTATCTGACCTTGGTGGTACAAACGATGAACTTCACATTGCGGTGATTGACGAAACTGGTGAAATCACTGGTTCTGCTGGAACCGTTCTGGAAACATTCCCGTACCTATCTGTTGCTAAAAACGCAAAGGCCGCTGACGGTACTTCAAACTACTATAAAGAAGTTCTGAAGAATCGTTCTAGTTGGATTTATGCTGCTGACTTCCACGGTGGTGACTCTGACGCTGTCAGTGACATCGGCGGTAACGCTACAAACTGGGGTAACAATGCAACAACTAGTGGTGAAAACTTTGGTCTTAATGCTGGTGGTTCAACTACTCAAAGTGAGTGGTCGTTCAGTGGTGGTGTTACATCAAGTTCACTAGGAACAGATGACGTATTACGTGGTTTCGACAAGTTCGAAGATAAAGACAACATCGAAGTTGATTTCTTGATTGCTCCAGAATCAATCGCAGATGCAACCGCAACTACTATTGTCAATGACTTGGTAGGTATTGCGGGTACAACTCGTAAAGACTGTGTTGCTGTCGCATCACCGTCTCGTAACGCTGTAATCACACTCGGTACAAATACGGGTGTTCTTGCGTGTAATAACACATATACTAAATCCTCGTATCTAGTTCAAGACAACAACTATCTTAAAGTATTTGACAAATATAATGACAAGTACATTAAGATTCCTGCCAACTCTTCAACTGCGGGTCTCATGGCTGCAACTGACTTAGTCGCTGCACCTTGGTTCTCACCTGCTGGTTCGAGACGTGGTAGATACATTGGTATCACCGATATCATTCTTTCTCCAACTAAAATCGAAAGAGACCAGTTGTATAAAGTAGGTATCAATCCGATTGCAAACATCCCAGGCGAGGGCATCATGCTCTTCGGTGACAAGACTAACGAATCAAGACCTTCTGCATTTGACAGAATTAATGTTCGTAGATTGTTCTTGGGTGTTGAAAGAGCAATCGCAATTGCGGGTCGCAACGTAATGTTTGAATTCAATGACGAGTTTACTCGTGCAGAATTCGTCAACATTGTCGAACCGTTCCTTCGTGAGATTCAAGGAAGAAGAGGTATTACCGACTTCCGAGTAGTCTGTGACGAAACGAACAATACCCCTGCTGTGGTTGACCGTAATGAATTTATTGCATCTATCTTCATCAAACCTGCCCGTTCTATCAACTTCGTAACATTGAACTTTGTTGCTGTTAGAACTGGTGTTGAGTTTGAAGAAGTAGTTGGCACAGTATAAGGAGTAAGGAAAAATGGCAATTTTAGGCGTAGATGATTTTAAATCAAAACTCAGAGGGGGCGGTGCTCGTCCTAATCTGTTTAAAGCGACTGTCAACTTTCCAGGCTATGCGGGGGGAGATGTAGAACTTACATCTTTCCTTTGTAAGACTGCACAGTTGCCAGCATCCGTAATGAATGTGTTTGAAGTTCCCTTCCGTGGTCGCCAATTAAAAATGGCAGGCGACAGAACGTTTGAACCTTGGACTGTAACCATTATCAATGATACTGATTTCTCAATCCGTAATGCTATGGAGAGATGGATGAATGGTATCAATGCCCACCAAGCTAATACTGGTCTTAGTAATCCTATCGATTACCAAGCAGACCTGATTATCGAGCAGTTGGACAGAGATGGTGACACACTTAAAACTTATAACTTCCGTGGTTGTTTCCCGACTAATGTCAGTGCAATCGATGTAAGTTATGAGACTGTAGACGCTATCGAAGAGTTTACGGTTGAGTTCCAAGTTCAATACTGGGAATCTGATACTACTAGTTAATCTAGTTATAGATAGAGGGGTAGGGGAATAATCCCTTACCTCTTTATTATAAGCATTTGAAGGTAAGTACATGGCAGAACAAGACAACAGTATTCTCAAGTTATTCGGTTTCGAACTAAAGAGACAGGAAAAACCTGAGAAGGAAAAGGACAAATTAAAGTCTATTGTCGCTCCCACCGATGACGATGGTGCGGGGTATGTTACTGCGTCTGGTAGTCACTATGGTCAATACATTGACATGGAGGGCAACAAGGCAAAGGACAACCAACAACTTATTATCAAATATCGTGGTGTCGCAACTCACCCAGAGGTGGACGCTGCAATTGAAGATATCGTAAACGAATCAATCATTGGTTCTGAGATGGATATCTCATGTGAAATCAATCTGGACAAAGTAGAAGCTCCAGACAATATCAAAAAACAAATGACCGAAGAGTTCAACAACATCTATGGTATGTTGAAGTTTACCGAACTTGGTCATGACATATTCCGTTCATTCTATGTTGATGGTCGAGTATATCACCACCTCGTAGTAAATGAATCAAATCTTAAAGCAGGTATTCAGGAAATCCGTTCTATCGATGCCGCTAAGATTCGTAAAGTTAAAGAAGTAAAACACGAAAAAGACCCCGTGACTGGTGCAAAGGTGGTCAAACACGTAAAAGAATTTTATATCTTCCAAGAGAAAGCAGGAACCAATCAGGGCGTAAGACTTTCTCCAGATAGTGTTTCATATGTCTCTAGTGGTCTGTTAGACCCAAGTAAGAAACAGGTTGTGTCCTACTTACACAAGGCATTGAAACCAATTAACCAATTACGCATGATGGAAGATTCACTTGTAATCTACCGTCTTGCACGTGCGCCTGAACGTAGAATATTCTACATTGACGTGGGTAACATGCCACGTAATAAATCAGAAGCGTACATGAAAGACATCATGTCTCGTTATCGTAATAAGATTGTTTACGATTCGAACACTGGTCAATTAAAAGATGACCGTAAGCACATGTCAATGCTCGAAGACTTCTGGTTACCTCGTAGAGAAGGTGGTCGTGGTACAGAGATTAGTACATTGCCTGGCGGTGAGAATCTTGGTCAGATTGATGATATCCTGTACTTCCAGAAGAGACTGTATCGTTCATTGAACGTACCTGTCAATCGTCTGGAACAGGAAGCACAATTTACGTTGGGTAGGTCAACCGAAATCTCTAGGGACGAAGTTAAGTTCCAGAAGTTTATTGACCGTCTACGTAAACGTTTCTCTACGTTGTTTACTGCAATACTCAAGAAACAACTCATACTGAAAGGTGTTATCACTGAACAGGATTGGGATGAGTGGAAGAGTTTTATTACAGTAGACTTCCAGAGAGACAACCACTTTACTGAATTGAAAGATTCTGAACTGTTGCAAAACAGACTACAGACTCTTGACCAAGTATCTCAGTATGTGGGTGAGTACTTCTCCCGTGAGTGGGCAATGAAGAACGTAATGATGATGTCTGATGAGGATATCGAAGAAATGAAGAAACAAGTCGAGGGCGAGAACTCAGTCCAAGACGAAGATGAGGAATTACAATGAGTGAAGTAGAAAATCAAGAAGTTGAAACTGCACAACCTAGTGCAGTAGAAGAACTAATTAATCAAATCACTGACGGTGACTTGAATAAGGCTGAGGGTTCTTTCCAGTCAATTGTCCAAGATAAGATGGCAGATGCATTAGAAGCGCAACGTATTGCGACTGCACAGGCAATCTTTAATGGTCAAGATGATGATGTTGAGGACATCGAAGACGAAGAAGTCACGTTGGAAGACGAAGACGAAACGTTGGAAGATGAAGTTGAAACAGACATTGAGACAGAAGAAGAAGTTGAAGATGTTGTCGGAGATGAGGAACCAGAAGAAGAAGTCATCGCCGAACTCGAAGACGAAGAAACAGTAAATTAATACGTTTTATAAATCTTTATTTGTATAAATAATACTATGAAAAGTTATAAAGATATTTTATCTGAACTCAATGAACGTAAGGTTCTTGACAAAGGTGAACTAGTATTTAACAAAAAAATTAAACGGATTCCCGTACAGATTTATAAACAATCTAAGGGAAACCTTCCTTTTGTGGCATATGTAGATGGCGATAAGTTAGATGCATTTAAATCACAGAAGGATGCAGAAAAATCTGTCAACAAAGTAATAAAGGAATTAACATAATGAAACTTATTACAGAGTTCACCGAAAATGATACTCTCAAGTGTTTAATTGAGAAGAAAGAAAACGGTGAGAAGAACTACGTCATTGAAGGCGTATTCGCACAGGCAGATAAAAAGAATAGAAACGGACGTGTTTACCCTAAACCAATTATGGAGAATGCGGTAAACAAGTACGTAAAAGAACAAGTATCTAAGAAACGGGCAGTAGGGGAACTAAACCATCCCGAAGGGCCGACAGTTAACTTAGACAAAGTTTCTCATCTCATCACAGACCTCAAGTTTGAGGGAAATGATGTGGTAGGAAAGGCACAAATATTGGAAACTCCAATGGGTAAGATTGTTAAAGGTCTTCTTGATGGTGGTGTCCAACTAGGAGTGTCAACTCGTGGTATGGGTAGTCTTGAGAATCGAAATGGCGCAAT
>CENT01069332.1_pt1 | contig 10021 bp, 5 predicted proteins | sample 530141 | NCBI WGS metagenome assembly CENT01 (sample SAMEA2591074, study PRJEB7988) | marine metagenome | isolation source: saline water (ENVO:00002010), including | reverse complement strand
GCTAAAAATAAATAAACAATTACTATTTTAGAAATCCACAGGAATGCTATTACAAACAGCAGTCCTAAAAACTGAAGTGGATTTAGCCAACCTAGGAACGGATATGAAAGTAAACCTTTAATGGCAGCACTCATGCCGTATTTTTCAATGTAAGATTTCGGGGTTAAATTTATATCACCGCGCTTCCAGCGTATTACCTGCAAAGCAATGTGTGTTGACGTCAGCAGTATAAATACGCCAAAAACCAACAGGTTGAAATATAACAACGTTGTATGAAGCGGTTTCAAAAGTAAAAAAACATTGTCGTCTTCATTAAACCCATGAGCTTCTCCTGTAAATGAAGACAGAACATCGAAAACCCCGACCATATCGGGGCCAATTAATGCCCCCAAAACTTGAGCTGCCACATCATCAGAAAGAGGGAAGCCTTGGCAGGCGTCTATGACATCATTGTTTCTTAATGTATCTACATCTCCTCCATCTATAGACATAAGCTTTTCGCGACATTTAATATGCTGAATGTCAGCTGACAACTCCACGGTGTCATCTTGTGAGAAGGCACCAAATGGAATGAGAAAAACAAGAAAACACAAAATCCGTATCATGTTACCTACCCATCATAGAAAGGACACCTTTAGCATCCTTCCAACCTACAGCCCTTTGGTCGCCAAATGGGCTATTTGTCATTTGGCCTAGCAACCACTCAACGGTGAAATCATAGAATGACTCTATGATTGTTAGGACCATATTATAAATAATAATGATGACAATGAGTGACACACCAATCACCACAATCGTATCTATTAAACCGTGAGTAGCGCCATCATTCACTTCAAATGAGAATGACATTCCACTCATCACTTTCGAAATAATTACGTTTGACATCAACCACGCCAAAACTGCCCCTATAACGGTCAGCGGTAGCTTCAATAGGGCAGCCAACCAATCCGCCCAAAGCATATCCATTTGCTCTGTGAGAATGCCGGTGTCACTCTCAAAGATAATGTCCGTCATTTTAAACCCATGCAAGATAAGTGTTTTTATGATCAAATAGAGAAATTTAGCTAACGCTGACAAGATTAAAAGCATAGGGAACAATGGAAGAATAACACCAAACACCACACCCGCTATAAGCGCTATTAACAGAGCGCTGTCTACAAAGGACATTAAAGGGGAATCTGTACCTAGCATGCCTAGGGCGAAAATCACATCGACGCCGATCGCAGCGCTTAATTCAGCCCACATTGATGAATTTAAATTGCCAAACTCATCCGTGACACTAAACCCTATACCATCAGCAAGTTGCATTAGAGATCCCGCTGTCGCAGCTCCAGCGGCTGGCAACAAAAGCGAACCTGCGTTTTTTACCGCCGATTTCATTGCAGTCGAAGCCGCATCCTCTACACTTCCGCTGTTAACCCCTGTTAGCTTATAGAACCTTCCGCTTCTAGAAATCGTGTCACCCATTAACAGGGCTGTTTTGAAAGCAACTGCGCCTTTCAATAGTTCAAGACCAAAGCGGCTAAATTCTTGAGGGACGTTGTTGCAAACATACCCGTTTTTAATTTGAAGAGGACTTTGTATGCACGTAAGTAATCGGGAAAAACCTATGATTTGTGCTGTATCACCAAAATCAGGAGCCGGAGATATTGTTGGAATCCCGAGGTTTTCAAGACTTTCGGTGACATCACTTAAAATACTGTCTCTTTCCTGCACATCTCCTGTTGCGGCAGGCACATTAAAAGAGACGGTTATGAGCGGTTCCCCATCTTCGTGTATCGCTCCTTCTTCCTCATCAAAAAAGGTAAACTGGAGCTGGTTAAATATCTGTTTAGCGGTCGAGCTTGGAGGGTGATGAAGGAAAAGGTTAAACATATAAAAGCCAAGCATCATACTGCCTCTATCTGCAACTCGATAATCTCGGTACCGTGCCGAATATAGGTCAACAGCGTTAGCGCATGCGTACAACCCTCCGTCTTGCAAATTTGCGTCAGAGCACATATCCATCACACACGCTTCTAGCGCGATACTTTCAATATTGGGAGATGACGAAAAAACATTCGACAACTTATAGTTAGCGACATATACGCTATTCATGATGTCGTTTGCTTGAGCCTGATCAACACACATCGCAATTTGTTTTCTCTGACTCCCGGGAGACGATAAATATTCGTCAAGTACGCTATATGTATCGGGGTAAACTAAGGCATTCGTTAGCAGCGAAGAGCTACAACGTGCGCTTAAATGATTAAAGAGAACGCGGTCTTTTATCAGGATACTATCAGATCCGCTAGTCCAGCTTTCGATGACAGCGCAGTCCTCAGTCCACCTTGAAAGTTCGATGTTATCTCTTTCTAGAGACGTATATTCCAAAAGTGTAGGAGACCCCTCATTCATATTACGATGGGTATCTTCTTTAGCTAACTCACCACTGAATCTTTTGGCTCTTTCAAGCTGCTCGGAAATAACCCTACTTAAAATATCTATCTGCGCTTTGGCAAACATATCGGATTCGAAGTCAAAACTGTCTGAACTAAGGTTCAGCGCCTGCATATCATTGTCAGTACTTCGGTCAATGCCAAGCTTTATATCTAACCCACATTCACCAATTTGCACTCGACCTCGAACCATTTGGCGTCCACTTCCTGGCTGCTCAAACAACTTGATGCTCTCCAAATACTCATCATCTTGTTCTCTGTACTCTTGCGTCCTTAAACAGGTAAAAAAAACATTCATCGCCATTGCAGAATCCTGTTTTGCATCAGAGGCCGGGAGGGGGAGGACAGTGAGTGTCTGCCGTTGACTTTTTACCAGTTCCTCTGTTGATTCATCACTCATTCTTGTCGTTTCACCTAGCAAGTGAAAAAACGACGCTGTAAGCGCATTAGTATAAAACTTGTCGTCCAAAAGGGTTGTTTTTAATGGAACCGGCATAACAACTAACGCACCGAGGATAGTCAGTTTTAAGATAAACCCCTTCCTCTCTTTGCCAGACATGCGGGACTCACCTTTAGCTTGCAAATTCCATATTTCATTAACTGCAAACCATCCTAGCTTCGCTAAGAAATACAAAACTGAGAGAGCGTATATTCCCGTCAATCCGACAATAAACAGCTTTCCTAAAACTGCATTAAATGGTTTAGAAAGGCGTGATAATTCCTCATCGGAGGCCTCGGAAACAATATTTATTGCAGTCGCGTCTTCAAGAAAATAAAGCAACATCCCTTTGCCGAAGAAAGCATATGTAAATTGATTGCTCGTATTTTCCATTATTTTGGCAAGTTGCTCATACCGGTCTTCAGCACCGGAGTCTTCTTGGCCTAGAGCAGATGTAGACGCGATGGCCCCAACGAAAAGTAATAACAACGCAAATATAAACCTAGCCATTACTTTCTACCTCCATTTTCAGCGTTGCCGTACATCGAGTTAAACTCCGCCATTCCATGTTGGGCATTTTGGATTTTTGCGGCTAACTGATCGCGATATTCCCTACGTCCTTTTTTAGCGTGATTTTTGTGAGCATCATCCAGTAGCTTTCTCGCTTTATCGAATAATAGGGCCTTTACAAAATCACCGACTTTATCATCCATAGCTTTATGGTTAACGCCGAGACGCGTTAGTAGTTCCCCCATCATATCTTCCATAAGCTGGTAAACGTATCGTAGCCCCATAATGAAAATGAAAAAGATAAGAACTAGGGAGAAAAGTGTGTCGAAAAAGTTCCGAATAACGCTATCGCTCTCAAATAACGGTAAACCTGCTAGAAATATTGATGTACTCCCTACAGCAAAGGCAACAACATAGAAAAAATAATAAGCAAAAATTGTTGCTATCGTTGCAAGTGTTGGTGAAAACATTATTTCAACACCATAATGCAAACCAGCACTTTTAATGATGTCCCTCTTTTCCTTAAATCTCACTATGAATAAGCACCAAAGAAGCACAGAAAAGCTCGCCATGACTAACACCATGAACCACGCAATAAATTTCATGTACAGGTAAACTTCCGGAACTATCGGCAATAGGTAAGCGAGCGCTGCCCCCATGATTGTTACGGCCACCATTAATGGGCCTAACAAATCATACATAAGATCAACCCCAACACTGGCAATATCAACCAAACCAAAGATAACAGCGCCCAGTCCTCCCATAGCGTTCTTGATCTTTTCAATATCTTTACTTTCAACTACAGCACCATCTTGTGACGACGCATTGCGCTTGAGCACAGTTCCAGAGATATATTTTATAGGCAGGGCTAGGCTAAAGAATTCAATACCTGCATCAACTAGGTCATGCCCTAAAAGAGAGAGCTCTACTAGAGGGTCTGACAGAGGGAAAGGGCATTGCGTGGGGTCTGTTAAACACAACGCTTGCTGATTATCTTTGTAGCTAAACGATATACCCAAACGATCAAAATAGTCTTTCGAAAGATCTATCATTTCGAATATTTTGAAACTATCCGTATCAACGTTTCCGTTATCCAGTGGCTTTTGCCTTAAAAGCATCTCCCTTTGCATCAGCCATTGAGCGCTACTCACCAAAGGGTCCACTTTCTTAAACAACGGGTATGTACTATTTAAAACTTCATCGCCAGCAAAGGAGAAGGCTCTAAAACGAACAGAACTGCCGGATTTTTCTTCAACGTCAAAACTCACGTATTTTGTATTGAAGTTAGGCTGCATGAACTGATATGTATTCGTGATTTGCCTAACATCATTCTTGTAAGTTTCAATAACCTGACTGATATTCTTTAGGTACGTAGCGATGCCCAAATACCCTTTTTGGCGCGCATCCACCCACCACCGGTTCAGAGTTCCTTCAGTCACAGATTCTGAGAATGAAGCTTCAATTGCTCGGCGCTGTTCTGTAAGTAGTCCCACTCTATTGTCCCACTCATCAGCAAAACTATCTTCGATTTGGGCAAACCTGGCAATTGCGTTATCCCGAAATGCTTCCTCTTCCTGTTCGCCTAAATTACCGACGTACTCCAATATACTTTCATCATCCATATCTAGACACCGAGCTGATGCTGTTGAAGGCAACAGGCTCGACTCGCCTTGTAAGAAACTCAGTGTCGTCGCGGTGTGAACCAGGTCTTCAGGATAATCTACACATTGCGCTCTGCGAATCCATTTTGCGAGCGCTTGCGCATTAGAAAAATGTGAGGCTATTCCATTTTCACGCAACTCTAGTTCACCAGTCTCTCGCGCTCCCGACCGTACCGAGTGAATCTGTTCGTATTCATGCTTTGAGCCGAAGAGGAGGGCATTCATTGCTGTCTGGTGCAGCAGTTTTGACGCGTTCTGGTAATGCGGTCTCGCTGAATCCTCATATATTCTATTTAATGCAGACCTTTTATCCATAACCTCATTATCTAAGGCAACGAGATTATTATCTTCCTCAACTAATTGAGCAGCGGCGGAGGTCTCATTAAACGCTGTAGACAGAAGCGCTCTCAATTCACTCCAATGTGTAGCTACTACCTCTTTCAAAGACTCTGCATCCATCGATGGATTAATAGCTTTTTCCATCGAATCGATTATTTCGAATAATTCAACAGGCTCATCAAGAAGCGTTACAAGGGGGTTATTCGCCCAATTGGCATTATATATTGTTACACCACCGCATGCGTGCGATTTTAGCGTATTGTCATCGACTTTACAGTAGGATGTCTTTGTGGGAGCGGTTTCAAAAACTATATCGCTAATTGAACTAAATCGATACTTCCCCACGCCTTTGTCAGCGCCATAAGCTGTATCGTACCACCCAAAAGGAGGTGTTGAGTTAGTATCATACCAATGGTGAGCGAGGAAATTGTCATTTTCATTTTCACCGAGTTCGCAGGCGTAGCGCTTTCTGTAATCATCAACCGTCGTTGACCAATGCGAAGTGGTAACTTTATATGACGCAGTCTCTTGTTGGCACAGAGCCATTGTCGTGAGGTATCTGTAATAGCTATCAGCCATAAAACTATGCCTTTCCCAGACACCATTAGTTACGCTTTCGTCTTCCACTATCACGGGGTTTGTGTAGTCATTAAAAACAGCTTGGTTCCCCGCATAGAATACACTTGACGTTAGGTTTGCAAGGGACAAACTCAAAATCCCAAGTGAGAAAACCATCATTTGACCAATGAAAAAATTCTTAAAAGGGAAAAGAAACAAACCTGCTACAATCGCACCAATTGACCAAGACTTTGTATCATCTTCACTAAAGTCTGCGGCCATTAACGAACCACCCTTCAACACCCTAATAATCGCGTGTATAACGAGAAATATCGAGTAAACAACAAGGGCTAATATTACGAGATAAAAGAACAGTTTGAAGAGCACAAAAAATACGGCATCACCATGATAGTCGCCAAGTAGTATTTGTTCTTCTGGCTCATCGCCGACAGACTGAAAGAAGTTAAGCTTCCAAATAGGTTTTAATTCTTCTACAAGACTAGGAAATATTTCATAAATATTCCCAAAGGCTATGTCTTGCTTACATAATGTCCCATCAGCTATTGCGATACTTCCGTCCTCATTTAACCCACATTCCTGAGAGACTGACGAAGAGCTCTCTTGGGCAAATGCAAACGAGCTAAGGCTAAATAGAACAAGGAAAAGAAAACTTCTCATTAAAGCCTCACCAACGAGTACAAGTGTGACGCTAAGAAACTTTGAGAAGAAGGGCTATTTTGAACGTGACTTCGAACTAGGTGGAGGCATGTTTCATGCTGATTTTCAACGCACGTTTGTATTTGAAGCGTTTTTCTTGGCACAGACTCGCACTGAAGCAAAAACACGGAGCTTAACCAAAGATTTTCGCGCATTGCATATTTGAGACACGATTCACCTAACGCGGCTTCTAGTAACATACACGCATCAGGAAAACGTTGAATCCAAGACTCAAGACGCCCGATATCTTGCTTTATAAAATCCTCTTTTATGATCGGGCCTACACGCTCACCTACATCCATTTTTGCCTCCGTGCAAAATGTTTATCTTATATCATTATATCACACTACTTGTGCACTTCATTTGTTATTGAAAGGAAACGCCACATTTGCTCTTTTAAAAGGGTTTTTCTTTCGTGTGAGCGACGACTTTTAACTATTTTTTTTATTACATTTTCATTTCCAAAAAGATAGGCTTTTTTCTTACATCTAGTTATTAATGTATAAAGCCAAAACCTATCCATTAGGCTGAAGTAATGATCAGGAATAACTATAATCGCGTGGCTATATTCAGAGCCTTGTGATTTATGCCCAGAAATTGCGTAAGCCAGCGTAAGGTTGTAGATATCTTTTTTCGTGTATTCAATCAATCTACCACCCATTTTGGCAACTAATACTGGTGAGTCTCTTTTTGCTTTTTCCCAATTGTCGAACACTGAAGTGACCTTTCCCACATCACCATTGGAAATATCCAGCGTATAGTCATTAACGGTTTGCATTATTTTGTCACCAAGTTCAATGTGTGACTTACCGTGGGGATGTATGCATCCTTTAATGATAGAATTAAGTCGTTCGACCCCCAAAGGACCTTTATTAGTTGGTGTAAAGACCTGCATTTCCTCCTGAGTTACACCCATTAAACTTAATTCACTAACTAGTTCGACCAACTTTTCTTTGGTTTCTGCGTCTTTTTTTGTTGGGAAAAAGCTCCATTCGTCATCATTTGGAACATCAAGTAAGTGCCCCCTCAAAATCCCGTTAGCTACTCTAATAGGTGTCGGCATCTGCCCATTTTCTTTTTTTATTCTTAGATTCTCAGTGAGCCAATATACCGGTATCGTTTTACTTGCGATAAGATCTCTGAAAACCGCCCCAGGTTGAACTGACGGTATTTGGTTTACATCGCCAATCATTATCAACCGAGCCGTAGATGGCATGGACCTTAACAGGGTTCTAAAAATGAGCGTTTCCAGCATAGACATTTCGTCAACTACTACCACATCAACTTTTAAAGGATTGATATCGTTGAATACGAATTCATCTGGCTGCTCTGTTGGCCCCAAAGCTCGGTGAATGGTCACCGCATCTCGCCCGGTAACTTCTCGCATACGTTGTGCTGCTTTACCTGTTCTAGCAACAGATATCACTGTCAGATTTTGCTCTTCCATCAAAGCAAGCAACGTCTTTAACAGGGTTGTTTTCCCGGTTCCAGGTCCTCCTGTAATTATCGATACCTTATGGCTATAAGGCGCTTTAATCGCGTTGAGTTGGCTAGCTTTTAGCTTCCTTAAACGCATGTCATTAGAATTAAACAAAAGCTGTTTTTCTGCGGGCATCTCCATCAGTATTCTTATACGATTAGCGATTTCCTTTTCTGCCGCGTAAAACCATTGAGATTGAATAAGGTGCCCTTGATTGGCGTCAGTAATATAGAGCCAACGCTTTTCGATCATAAACTTAAGTTCATGTTCTACGAGATACCGATCTATATTTAAGTATTCTAAAGCCCCGTTAAGAATCTCTGAATACGAGTTTAATGTATGCCCCTCTCCAGACACAGACCTGAGCTTATGATTCAAAACCTCGCGAATTCTTACAGGGTCCTTTTCGCTCCATCCGTGACCTATAATTGCTCTATCGAAAAGGACAAAGTTTAGCTTATTGCTTAAACGGCGATAAAGTGAATAGGGGGACTTGGTTAAAATGTCCATAGCGTCTTCAGGCGCTGATTTAAGTATTGCGAGGGATTCTGAAAATGTGAACTTGTAGTCGTTTCTAAGCCTAGCCATGGCTTGTTGACGGAGATCCGCATCTTGGTATGAATCTCTTATTTTTAAGAATGTCTGGACGCCAACACCAGGCACAGAAAGAAGTATATTTATATCTCTTTTTAAGAGAGAAAGTGTATCGTATTGATACGTGTCAACTAGATAGCGTGCAATTCGAGAGGATATCCCTTCAAAAAGCCCAGAGCAGAGGAGCAGGTATATCCCTTCAAGGGTATCTGGCTGATGAACTTCATAATGATGTACTTCGAAGTTCTTTCCTGTTCCTCTAGGATTGGCGACCTCTTTGCCGACCATATTTAGCTTATGGCCGAGATATTGGGGCCCCATCTTTCCAACGGCCGTAAACAGCCCATTAGAATGGGCATCGAGCATTTCAATTACAGTAAAGTCGTTTTTTTCGTCTAACCACTTAACTTTCTTGACAATCCCGCTTCGATTCAATAGTTAGGCCTCAAATGTCATTGTTCCCGGCATTATACCTTGAGCTTCTATCCGCACGTCAATGGCCTTTTTCATCGCATCAAGTTCTGTATGATTGTATCCACCTACCACTTCAAAATGAGCAAATCTTCGTGGAGTGCCCGGCTCAAAGTTTGGCATGTCTTTATTTTTAAAACATTTAAACTTAACACGCAGTTTTGCGATACAAGGTTCTGATACATCATCGGCTGTTCCTTGAGAGGGAACCAGCAGAACGATGTTTACATGTTCAAGGTCTTCAATAAATGTGAGTGCTACGGGAGCAAAAACCACAATTTCATTACCGTCTACATACGATACAGGAACCGCAATAGGATTTTTTCTGTCTGCTAGGTTTTCAATAAACACACCCGATACAAGACCATATTTGCTTTCGCTCAACGTAAATTCTACGGTTTTTGTATCTTCGACGTCATCTAATCGCTTTACGATCTTGTCAAATACAACGTTTGTATCATTGTTAATAGGTAATTCTTTGATTGTCATATTGCTACTTCTTCCTTGATTTACTCTCACTATGACGGCAGTCGGGATAACGGCTACAGCCATAGAATTCTCCGCGCTTCGTCTTTTTAAGATATACAGTGCCGCTCTCACATTTGGGGCAGCGCTTTGCGCTAGTCCACGTAGAGGGTTCGACATTAAGTTCCTTTTCAATCTCTTCTACTAGCGCCCCAATTTTGCTCTTTAAGCGAGGATTTAAGTTTATCTTTCTATGGTTAAAATTACGAAGAAAAACTAATCGCTCTGCCAACGATTTAGGTAAGGTAATGTGAACACCCTTCGTTTTCTCTGTCATTGTAAATATCCT
>CENT01197553.1_pt1 | contig 10033 bp, 12 predicted proteins | sample 530141 | NCBI WGS metagenome assembly CENT01 (sample SAMEA2591074, study PRJEB7988) | marine metagenome | isolation source: saline water (ENVO:00002010), including | reverse complement strand
TTATTTATAAATAAAACTTTAATATCTAATTGTGTTCCCGCTAAAGGCGGAATGTTAAAAGGCATTACATTTTCATCCTCACCAAAGGAGATTTAGTTGAGTAATAAAGTTCTAGTATTGTATCACGCGAACTGTCCAGATGGCTTTGGCGCAGCGTGGGCCTTTTGGAAGAAGTATGGTGATTCGGCAAGGTATATTCCTGTATCTCATGGAAAAGAGCCTCCTGATGTAACTGGATATAAAGTATATATGGTGGACTTTTGCTATAAAAGAGAAGTCTTGCTAAACTTGAATAAGTCTGCGAAAAGCATTACTGTCATTGATCATCATAAATCTTCAATGGAAGAATGTGGGGATATACATTTTTGCAATTTTGATATGAATCATTCCGGGGCCTATCTCGCTTGGAAGTATTTGTTCGGAGAAGATAATGTTCCGCTCTTAATAAGGTACGTTCAAGATAGGGATCTCTGGAAGTGGGAGCTTGATTCGTCAGAAGAGATATTGTCAGCAGTGGATTCATTCGATAGAAACTTTTTTAGCTGGGATTCTATCAATGAAGGTTTAGATAAAATTGGTTCAGAGGGATGGCGATCTTACCTCTTTATGGGTCAAGCAATTCTTAGGTATAAAAATAATCTAATTCATTCAATGCTAAGGAATTGTCATACTATAAACATTATGGGCAAAGAGATTCCTTCAATTAATATCCCTTTCTTTCAATCAGAGATGGCATCTAAGCTTTCAGAGGGAAGTGATTATGCGGCTGCATATTATTTTGATGGAACCGGATATAAGTTTTCGCTTAGATCCAAGGAATCTGGAGCAGATGTATCGGTAGTTGCATCAGTGTTTGGCGGTGGCGGACATAAAAACGCCTCTGGCTTTAGAGTTGATAGTCTTTCTGATTTAAATAGCGAGGTTACTGATGGGTAAAATAAATTCTAAGGAAAAGCTTATAGACTCCCTAAAAGATCTGTCTAACTCTCGTTGGATTGATCCACAGGCGGATATTTCTACAAATTTAGATGAATCTCTTTTTAAAGAGGTTTTTTACAACATTGATGTCTTCACGTCAGTAACCTCACCGTTGAGGTATTGGCAGATAAATACATTTGTCTTGGGCGCTATTAGAAGGTTCTCTCATCACTCAGATGAGTTAGTTAAAAAGTCAAATGTCTCTATTGCAATTTGTGCTGTAATTGAAAATGGACTTTACTCAGATGTCTCTGTTCTTGATTATGTTGCAAAAAATTGCCTTGGAGAAGCGCAGGTTATGGCGGCAAGGTATTGTAGTGTTGATGCTTTAAGAGCAATAACTAATTCAAAAAATCCTAAGGTAAGAAAAGTTGCTTACGAAAGATTAGGACCAGTAGAGTGTCTTGATGATATGATAATCGATAAAAAGGCAGAAATCAGAGAGATGGGAATAAAGATGGCTCCAGTTGGATATTCTGGACTAAACTCTCTAACAAAAGAAATTGCAAGGGGACCCTTTACTCTTTTGGTGAGCAAGATTTCCGCAGAGTATCTTCCTATGCTTATGGCCAATAGAAATCTTAAGAATAAATGGATTACAAATTGTTTGGAAGCAAGATTGCTTTCAGAAGGAGAAAAAGATGAGTAGTATTATAGACTCCTATACTGTTGTTGACGAATCATCAGTTCAAGGGTTAAATGTAAATGACAACCCATACTTAAGAGAGGTATTTAATTACGCAGTTAGAAATGCAGTATCATCACTGGATTCTTACTGGAGTTCGGAAGATGCTCAAAAAATTATCAACGAATATACCTTTCCATACATTTGGAATAACTTTAAGGATATAAGAACCTCTCTTCTATCAGTTTTGATCAAAAAGGCAACTGATGGCGGTTATCATTCTAGAGTGAAGTCTATAAGCGAAGACTTTGCTAAAGAATTTTTGGAAAATCTATATAATGAAATTCCTGTTGATTTTGACCTCAGTAACAATCGATTAAGAATATCCGTAATACCCTCTCTTTTTGAGGGGTATGACTATATGAGAGAGCTAAACAGAACTTCTTTGCTAGAAGATAATAAAGAGATATTTGGAGCTTGGAAGCGCGTTGCTATGGAAAGATCTAATGATAGCAATGTTTATGACTTCTTGTGGTCAAAGATAAAAAGAGCAAAAGGAGCTACTGACCTTAAGAAGCAGCTTTTGGATGCAGCTATAAATAAGGATGCTCTTTCAGCATCTTTGATAAAAAAGATAGCTAAATCATCTCCTAAGTCTTTAAAAAGGGTTGTTGTATCTGGTATCAGCAGAAAGGTTTACGAGCAAAGAAGGCTTATTCGCAGGATGAGCGAAAATACCCTAGAGTACACTGCTGATGAGGTTCTGGCATTGCAAAAAAATGTTGCCACCCAAGAAGAGCTGGCTATGCTGTTTGTAGGCTGTGATGATTACTCTGTTGTAGAAAGCCTGATGGACTGCTTATCTAGGGATAATTTGCCTTGGTTAATGCCAGCAGCTTCTGGCCACTATTGGCTTAGTCAGAGGCTTAGTAGAACTCTTGAGGAAAATCAATCTTAAATTCAAAGAGGAAGAAATGAATTCTAATATTTACTGTAAGATAAAGGTAACTAACACCGGTTCTAACGCTGTGTATTTTCATAACAAAGTTCCCTATGAGCATGTAGAGATGCTTAAATGTAACCCCAATTTGTCTATAGACATTTTGGGCAAGTATAGGGAATACAACAATGATAAAAACAGTAGCAATAAGTACAGGGGTAAGATTAACAGTAATTAGTGCTATTCTGCTTTCGGGGTGCGATGCTAGAGGCTCTGAGGTAGAAGCGTATAAGATGAATATGATTTCGGATATTCCTACTAAGACTGAATCTTTTTTATCTGATTCTAAAAGTGGTAAAACAGTTCATTATTCATTATCTTATCAGACATCTCCTGCCTCCTCAGATCTGAAGCTATCACACTCTCCATCTAGGGTCATAAAGGTTATGGAGAGAAGTTCTTCTATTATAAACTCTTACTTGTCAAGAAGAGGGTTTAGAACTTCTGATTGCAGAGGAGAGAGGTATAACTTAAACATATTTGTTGTAAACAAAAGCTTATTACAGCAAAGAGGCAGGTTTAAGTCATATTTTAATGCCAATATGGTTGGGGCCGTATTATATGGATATTATGATTCGACTCCAGAGATTAAGTATAATTCTACAATATTAGTTGCAAATATAGCAAGAAGCTTGAATGATGAAATACTGGCCCATGAGATAGCTCATTATTGGTGGGACAGGCTTTGTATAGCTTCTTTTACAAAAGAAACTTCTGAAGACTTTGCAAGGTCATTCCAGTTGTACTACAGGGAGTATTACAAAAACAATGAATAAATTTACAGCCTCATCTTTAGTCGATAGCAACAAGGCTATTAGCTTTGACGATATAATGATTGTACCCACAGACTCTTCTGTAATATCAAGAAGTAATCCCAGCACATCTAGCGTTATTGCATCAAGCTTAACTCTTGACATTCCAGTTATATCATCTCCTATGGATACAGTAACTGGATCTGATATGGCCAAAGAGATGAGCGTAAATGGCGCAGCTGGAATTATTCATAGGTTTGCATCAAAGGAAGATCAATCTTTAATGATTCAGTCTATGATAGATACTCAAGAGTACGAAGGAGACTTGGGTGGTCTTAAAGTTATTCCAGCAATTGGAGTTGGGAACTCGGAAAAAGATAGGTTTGAGTTTTTATATAGAAAGTTTGGGGACAAACTAACAGCCGTTGCAGTTGATGTAGCAAATGGAGATTCCGGCTATATGAGAGATATGGTTATGTGGCTAAAAAGGAATGTGCCTAACCTTCCTGTTATCGCAGGAAATGTTGCTACAGGGGAGGCTTTCAATAGGCTATCTGACGCAGGGGCTAATGCAATTAGGGTTGGTATCGGCGGCGGATCTATCTGTAAAACAAGAATTATGACAGGCATTGGTGTCCCTACGCTATCTTCAGTTATAGATTGTGTACACCACAGATCTTTGTATGGAGATTCTAGTGTTTCTATAATTGCAGATGGAGGAATAAGGTATCCCGCTGATTTCGTTAAAAGCCTTGCAGTTGGAGCAGATGCTATAATTGCAGGAAGAATATTTGCAGGAACCATTGAGTCTCCCGGCGATATATCTATTGTGAATGGGGTTAAAACAAAAGTTTATAGAGGTATGGCGTCAAAGGAAGTTCAAGATGATAAGAGGGGCGGTTTAAGGCCAGGAACTTGTGCAGAAGGAGTTTCTACATATATCCCTCTAAAAGGTAAGGCTAAGTATGTTCTTAATGATTTTTCAGGAGGATTAAGATCTGCAATGACATATGTTAACGCCCTTAACCTACAAGAGCTTAGGGATAATTCGAGATTTATAAAGATAACGGCATCGGGGCTTGACGAGTCACATGCTTTTGGAACAAAAATATAAAGGGGTTTTAAATGACTGATAAAAATTTTAACAACATAGTATTGGCAAAGCTAGATAGCATTGAGTCTCGCCTTGAGTCACTTGAATCTAAGATAGACGAGGCAACAAATTTTGCAGACTCATTCCTTGGAGAAGAGGGCTTTTCGGCAGGAGAGGGAGTTGAGGCAATAAGGGATACTTTTGCAAACCTTCTTTCTGGATCAATGGCTTCTTCTGGAGTTGAAGCAGATGGCGATTCTATGGTAGATTTAGTGTCTTCCTTGAAGTCTTTTCAAGAGAGGCTTTCTTCTGTGAAGGATGCTATTTCAGACCTTCCTAATGAAGATGATTAAAAATTAAATAAAAAAAATTCTATACAGATTACCTATCTCCGTGAGGGATGTTCCTCATAGATGAATAACTTGCTGAAAGGAGAATTCGATGAATATCGAACAAACAAAAGAAATCTTGAAAAAGATGCCAAAAGATAAGTCCGTTATGCTTCACGCAAAGCATGGGGTTGGAAAGTCCTCTGTAGTAAAACAGGTGGCACAAGAGCTAACGGAAGAGACTGGAGAGTCTTATGGCTTCTTTGATGTACGACTGTCTCAGTGTGAGGTCGGTGACATTAAGGGTATGCCAGATAAGGATACTGAAAATGGAGTTCTCCGCTTTCTAAAGCAGGAGTGGTGGCCTAGAGCAAAGGAATCAAAGGGTATCCTTTTCTTTGATGAGCTTAATCGAGCATCTAAGGATGTTTTGCAAGCAGTTTTTGAAATCTGTTTGGATAGACGGCTAGATGGAGAAGACTTGCCAGATGGTTGGCGGGTTGTTTCTGCGGTAAACTCCGATGATGATTACGATGTTGTTGAGCTTGACCCAGCATTGCATGATAGGTGGTTTCATATTGACTTTGACCCATCGACTGATGAGTGGTTAGATTGGGCTAGAGGTAATGATGTGCATCAGGCTGTAGTTGAGTTTATCAACAGGAACCACAATCTGCTTGACCCGCCAGTTGGAAGCTTGGAAGCTGGCAGAGTATATCCATCAAGAAGGAGTTGGGTTGCCTTCTCTGACACACTTCAGTCTATGGGTTTGGATAGCCGAACTGATGATGGTATGCTTACTCAAGTAACTAAAGGCTGGGTTGGGCGAGAGATTGCTGTAATGTTTCAGAAGTTTCTGACAAATGAGTTTTCTCACCTTCGCCCAAGTGATGTTATTGATAACTTCGATAAGGTCAAAAGCAAGGTTGAGGCTGCCTGTAATGACATCGAGGTCATTGCAGCACTGTCAAGGTCTGTTGTGGCAGAGGTCAATGACAGAAGCTTGACTAAGACTAAAGAGAAAGAGCGAAACAACTTGAAGAGCTTTTTTATGATGTTGCCAAATGATGTAGGATCACAGGCTTGGGTTGCGCTTCTTGCTGGCTCTAAGAGCAAGAAGATTGTAATGGAGTGGCAAAGTGATGAGGACTTCAGAGAGCATTTGAAGAAGATTTACCTCTCTTCTTAATCTAATATTGATTCCCACAGGTAGGCACAGGGTTATCAGGTGTCTTTCATCATCATAAAAGGAGGCTGTAAAGATGGCAAACTCAAAGGTTAAAAACAAATTAGAGTCAGCAATTTCTAAGCTGGTTACGTTTCAACCGCTGTATGGAGAGGTGTTTCTTCACCTTAATAAGAAGGAGAATAACAGTATCCCAACACTAGCTGTTGGTGTTATTAGAAGAGTTGACTTAGCTCTCTACTACAACCCAGAGTTTGTAGATAGTCTTACGTCTACAGAGCTTAGGAGCGTTCTTAAGCATGAAGCTTTACATGTGCTTCTTCATCACCTAACAAGGGCTAAGCATTTTGCGTTTAATCCAAGAGGCTATAATATTGCCGCTGACTGCGCTATCAATTGCCACATCGAAGGCTTGCCAGATGGAGCTTTGTATCCCAATCAATTTGGACTGGAGAATAATCAGTCCTCAGAGTGGTATTACGAGAAGCTTAAAAAAGAAGCTGATGACAATGAAAACGGTTTCGATGGAGTTGTGGAAGGCAAGGGAGATACCGTTGATGACCACTCTATGTGGGAAGATTTTGATGATGACATTGTAGAAGAGAAGGTTCGTAATATTGCAGAAAAGGCTATTAGCGAACAAGAGAAGAAGGGCTGGGGCTCTATTAACGGGAATCTTGCCGCACAGATAATTGCGGCGAATAAGCCTGTTGTTAATTGGAAAAAAGAAGTAAGGTGGTTTATTAACAAGCTTGTTCTAATGGGAAGACGAAGCACTAGAATGAGGCCAAATAGACGTTACGGATTTACTTCTCCTGGCTCAAAAAGAGATTATACTAGCCGTTTACTTGTAGCTTTTGACACTTCGGGCTCTGTTTCTGATACTCAGCTTGAGTATTTTGCTACCGAGCTAAATGGGATGATAGATCATGTTGAGGCTGATTTTATTCAATTTGATACCAAGATCTACGGAGAGCCAAAACCTTTCAGCAAGAAGGTGTCTAAAATAGACATTGTAGGCAGAGGTGGAACTTGCTTTCATCCGGTTATCGAAATGGCAGATGAGAATAAGTATGATGGATTAGTTATCTTTACAGACGGTTATGCACCATTTCCTAGTAAGCCAAAAACTAGGGTTCTGTGGGCAGTTTGCAAGCAGGATAGTGGTGTGGAATTTCCGTATGGAAAAAAGGTAGTTATAGAGTCCAACAATCGGTAGTATACAGAGGGAGGGGGCAACCCCTCCCTCGTTTTTCGGCTTTTGCCGAATTTTCAGGCAATAGTTTTACAAAAAAACGGAGTTTTCTTTGATTCATGTAATTTCAAAAACACACAGCAGATTAGCAACTATTATAATATCTTTCAATGCAGGTTCTAGGGTTGAGCCGAAAGGCTCTTTTAATGACGGCATCTCTCATATGTTAGAGCACTCTATATTTAAGGGGACTCCAACTAGAACTGCAACTGAAATACAAAGAGAGATTGCCTTCTTAGGGGGTCAGTCAAATGCTTTTACCTCACATGAGATGGTAGCATATTACATAACTGTACCTTATGAAAATCTAGAGAAGTGCGTCGATATCTTGTCCGACATGGTTTTTAATCCTACCTTTCCCGAAGAAGATATAGTGAGGGAGATTGAGGTGGTAAAAGAAGAAGAGGCCTCATCTCTCGATAGCATAGGATCATTTATGTGGCGTGGTTTTTCAGAAAACTTTTTTGATAATTATCTTTCAAAACCTGTCCTGGGAACCTATGAATCTATATCAAGATTTACTCGGGAAGAGATATCAAAGTTTCATCAGAATAACTGTCAAAAGAAAGATGCGATAATATCTGTATGCAGCAACCTTAGTAAGAAAAAAATGAGGGAGATGCTAAATAAATATTTTGGCAAACAAAGCGGAAAGATAAAGTCTTTCAAAGATTTTTCTGAGTCTAACTATAAAACATCACAGGTATTAGAGTCTGAAAGAGCTGGGATAGAACACACATATGTGTGGATGGGTACGCCCGGTTTCTCTTGTCCATCAAAAGATGTTTATGCAGCGCAGCTTATGACCACTATACTGGGGAGGGGCATGGACTCTCGATTGTTCACAGAGGTTAGGGAAAATCGCGGATTAGTTTACGGCGTATCTTCAAGCTACAATGACTGGCAGGGAGGGTCTGTGTCTATGACGAACTTTTCTACGAGGGGCAAAAATGTCGATGAAGCTATAGATATAATCTCAAAAGAGATGACTCTAATAAAAGAGTCTTTAGTTTCAGAGGAGGAGCTGCAAAGAGCGAAGAATAAGATGAGGTCATCCTTCTATTCTGCAATAGAAGATAGTTACAGCATTGCTTATTGGGGAATTAAGCAGAAGATCTTAAAGACTCCATCTGTAGATGATTACATAGAAAACATAGAGCTAGTTTCCAGAGATGATATTAGAGCCGTTGCAAATGACATTCTTGATGACAGTCGAAGACTTACTATGATCTGTAGGAGCGCAGAAGATGAATGATGAACACTTAAATAGGACAATACACCTTTATGAAGATGGTATTGGGTCAGTGCAGCTTGTTCAGCACTGGGGAGATGACTCGACTGTTGTAAGGTCAGCGAGGGTATCCTTCGGGAAAGACTCTGAAAATACTGAGCTTTCTGAAAGAGATAGAAAGCTTATAAGCTATCTGGTTAAGCATCGTCACACTAGCACTATGGAGCATTGTGGTTTGACTTTTAAGTTTACCGTACCACTATTTGTTAGGTCCCAACACCATAGGCATAGAACGTGGTCTTATAATGAAATTTCCAGAAGATATACTGATGTAAACATTCAGTTTTATGAGCCGAGCTTGTTTAGAAGTCAACATAAATCTAACAGGCAAGCATCTAATGTTGACAGCAAAACGAATCCCGTTCTTTCCTGCGGAAGTGATTGTGATGATGCAATCAAACTTCATCATCAAATGTCTATGGATCTTTATAATAAAATGTTAGATTCAGGCGTTTGCAGGGAGCAGTCTCGCGGAGTATTGCCTCAAAACATGTACACAGAGTATTATGGTTCTTGTAATTTAAATAATTTGTTAAAATTTATTGATCTAAGAATGCACGAGGGCTCCCAGTGGGAGATAAGGCGAGTTGCGGAAGCTTGCCTTGCTATAGCGAAAGATTTATTCCCAGAAACAATATCTTCTTATATGCAAAATAAGAAGGATGATTAATGCTCTATGTTAAAAGTATAGATGGATATAAAACTGTATGCGCTTCTTTTTCTATAAAAGAAAGGATGGTGGTATACACTCTTTCTGATAACTTTGTAACTGAAGAGCAGACAAGAACAACAATAAAGGTCGCAGAAGGCAAGCATGTAGAAGACGCCGTTGGAAGGTATATAAATCATTCTTGCAATCCTAATGTTAAAATTGACGGATTTAATATTGTGGCTATAAAGGATATATGTGAAAATGACGAGATTTTCTTCGATTATTCTTCAGAAGGATCTCTTGCTCATGAGTTTGTCTGCAATTGTTGTGGAAAAAGAATGTACTAAAAGGTTATTCGCATGCGTGTGCGCGTAGATTTATTGATTAATAGGAGAATATAAATGCCAACAACACTCCCTGTTCCAATGGATAGAAACTTATACCTGCCAAAGCAGGTTGACCAGGCTTCTATGAATGATTTGACGAAAAGTATCGTTGCTATAAACGAAAATGACACCCACCTCGAAAAGCTTTATGATGTTTATGGCTTAAGCTATACTAAGCGCCCAATAAAAATATATATAGATTCTTACGGAGGAAGTGTATATCAGTGCTTTGGCCTTATTGGTGTAATGGAGAAGAGTGAAACTCCAATACATACAATAGTGACAGGTGCAGCGATGTCATGTGGTTTTATCATCCTAATAAACGGTCATAAAAGGCTGGCGTACAGGCACGCAACACCTTTGTACCACCAAGTTTCATCAGGCTTCTTTGGAAAGGTCAAAGACTTAGAGGAGAAGTTAGAAGAGACAAAGAGGCTTCAGAAAAAGATTGAGGAAATGACCTTGTCTTTAACAAAAATATCTAAA
>CENT01096387.1_pt1 | contig 10049 bp, 17 predicted proteins | sample 530141 | NCBI WGS metagenome assembly CENT01 (sample SAMEA2591074, study PRJEB7988) | marine metagenome | isolation source: saline water (ENVO:00002010), including | reverse complement strand
TAAATCCACCCGCGTCTAAGAAAAATAAAGCTTGTACGTGTTTCAATACCTAGTATAATAATCATATTGATTAACACAGTCAACATAAAAGTGAGAAGTAAATGACACCATTAACGCGCACCATTAACGACATCGCCGCTACATTAGAAATGAATGCGATTGATTTGAACAAGTTTATTACAACGCATAACGAGCTGAATGAGCAAGAGCTTATCGAAACGGAAGATGAACTACGTAAATCGCTAGTTGAAGTCGCTTTCAATTCTCGTATGCATGGGGAAGGGAGCAAGCGTTACTCTGCGGTGTGCAAAATCAACGACGCGTATTTCAAGGAAAAGCTTAACTCATAAGCGAGGTGGGTGCCGTCGATTGAGGTCGGCGGCAGTACATGTAATTAGAAGTAAAAGGGGCGCTCAAGCGATGAGGGAAGCGCCTAGTAACCGTATACTAGGCAACGATGGTATGCGCTTAGCTTTGGTATTCTTGGAACGCCTTTTTGTATGCTGTCGAGTTGATATTCGCTTCTATCAGTTTATCAAGCTCTCGCTCAAGGCGGGAACCGCGCTTAACCCAGATATTGAAATTAGCGCTTACACCGTAAAAATTACCTGCGTAACTGTGGTGCCCATCAAATTCGAGCTCACTTTCGGTGCACCTGCTCTTTAGGCAGCTAATTACTGATTTAATACCACTAGACGCAAAGTGAGGATCGAGCGGTGTTGTGCTCAAACGTTCTAGCAAGCTGTCAATGGGAGAAGGGGGCGTATCTTTCCAGTGTGATCCGTTACTGATAATGAGGTAATCATCGCCTTCAATGCCGTAGTCATGGATTTCAACAGCTCGACGCTCGCTTCCTTCTAAGGGGTAGCTTGCGCCGTTTTTAAGCTTAACGCGTAGTGCTGGGGTTTCCCATTCGTAGTCGATGTTCTCGGCCACGACAGTGTTGCCGCATGACGTAACTTTCTTGCCAGCTTTGATGGCGTCAATAATGGTAGATGTAGATAGCATATGGTTAGCTCGTGTGTGTGAACGGAGCTCTATGTTAATCAATATGATTACTTAATGCAAGTAATTTAATGCGATGGATGTGCTGGCGACTTCATACACCACCAGCGCGCGGAGTTATACCTTGCAGCTGTCGCCATCACCGTATTTGGCGCGGAATGCTTTTGTTGGCGTATACGTAGAGTACTTTGGCTCTATTAGCGTTAATTGTTGAACCTACTAATTCCAGTTTGGGACCCGGAAGTTGTTACCGCATTCCCTGGTAGTGTATTGTTCGACACTTAAAATAAGAAGCAGCCTAAGCTGCTTTAAATTCGTTTACCCATTCAGTGTTTACTTCCGCAAAACAAATGCCAAATGATACTTCGTATATAAGTAATTCTTTGCCAGCAATTGTCTTTGTATAGTAGGCCGTAAAACATGACTGAGACGGGTTGTGGATTTTTGGTAACGCTATTAGATTACCCGTAAGCTCGAATTCTTCTGCAACCGCCTTTTCAAGCTCTGGGTTATCCAGCGGAGATACTTGTACTACGCAATCTTCGTTAGGGTACTTTTCAGTAGCAACAGCCTTACCGTCTTCAATTGGCTTGCCATTAGCGTGTTCTTGCATAGAGTAAAAGCCAGTGAACGTGTGCGTTGTTGCTTTGCCTTTACGGGCAATGCTGATTTGTAGTTCAACTTTGTGCATTAGGCTGGATTCCTCTTTACTTTTGGCTATAACGTTTCATCGCAGACGATGAGATTGATTGAATTAGCTCTTCACCTCGATCTCTAACCATAGCCTGTACTTCTTTGGCTACGTTCTCTGCGTCTAGATGTTCAGCTAAGGCTGTTGCTCCTTCTTGAATTGCTTCGAGTACAATTGTTTCAATCTGAGATTTCGATAAATTAACTGTAGTCACGGTGTACTCCTTTGTTAGCTTTCTTGTTGGACTTAGGTTTCGAGGTTAGGGGTAATAGCGATTTGGAGACGCCGCCATTTTTCATGGTATATATGCCAACTTAAAGGTAATTTAATGCGATGGATTTGCTGGTGGCCTCATACACCACCAGCGCGAGGAGTTATACCTTGCAGCTGTCGCCGCAATCGTTGTCAGCCATGGAAGCGTCCACGTTGGCTCCGCTCAGTTCATCGCGCAATTCATCAGAAATGTTGTCGCCATCACCGTATTTGGCGCGGAACGCTTTTGTAGGCGTGTACGTAGAGTATGAATCACGACAGTTCTCTTTAACATTCCACTCGTCGGAGATATTCAAAAACGCAGCTGTATCGTTCGCAAGGATGGCAGATGCCGTGTTAATGATAACGTCTTGAAGTGACAGCGCATCGGAGAACTTTGCAGACATAACCGCAAACTCGGGCTTTGCCGCTGCGGCGAACAAGCTTTCACTTGGCTCTTTACGCAGCAAATTTTGTGCTTCAATTTCGAGGTTAGGGGTAATAGCGCTTTGGAATACGCCGCCATTTTTCATGCTTTGCCCAGCAGCGATAAGCTTGCTATAAATGCCAGGGAATTGGTTGTTAAAGCGCAAAGGTGAGTTAGACATATAAGATGTTCCTCGTGTGTGTGAATGAACATTCATTATAATCAAATTGATTCTCTAGTTCAACCAATTTGTTTATTTATATGGCGCGGAAAGGGTGAGTTGAAATAAAACAACGTTGATTGTTTCGCTAAAGTGGGAGAGTGCACCGCCTAGGATTGACCCAGAAAAATGCACGTTTTGAGAGCTTGAAGGATTGCTCTTTTTTTTAACGGAACCATAGCAAAGCTCTTGGGCCGCATATTTCTTCAGGCGCTATACCACAATCACCGCTGCATGGTCGCGGTACATATTTACACGTGGGATCAAAAAGAAGGAAATAAATAGCTGCACAAGCCGCAACCATGATGGTTAGTTTTTTCGTGCTGAGTTTTTTTATGAAGGGCCATGATTCACCTTGTTTACTTTAGCGAGGGCTTCTAGGCAGAAACCCATTGAGACACCCCACCTTTGCGGTTAAGACGTTTAATCCTCTTACCATCCATGTAATTATGAAAGGCGTAATGAGTGTCATACGTGCGTTGCTTGCACGCCTTTAAATACATGTTCCACGCCCGGCGTAGCTCGGCGTAATCCTGCAAAGGAGCAATGTTGTTGAAGAAGTCGAATGCTTGAGTAACAGCTTCTACATTCGCGCCAAATTCAGTTGGTCGAATGGTTATCAAATGCTCAAACCGCGTGCCAATAGTAATTTTGGTTACTCGCCCTATATCACCAAAAAATTCCATATGGATTGTTTGGTCAATAGTAGAATTTGTATAGCGCTCAAATGGCTTGGTCGTGCTCATGCAGGTAACTCCCGGAATTCTTGAAAAAAGCCTATTTTACTAAGCAGGTTAATAAATCGCCGCTTTCACCTCAGCGTTGATTACGCATTTATTCTGTTGGCGAGCACTGGCACGCGTGCCTATTCTGCTTTTACTGCGCTTGGGAACTTTGTGTTCTTTGGGCGCGTGAAAATAGTGATTACGTCCATACGTATTGGTCGTATATGGTTTCATTGCGTTTTCCAATTTATGAGCGACGCGTTATAGATGCTTTATATTAATCAATTTGATTAGGCAGGTCAAGTTTAAATGCATTGAATACACCGCCTATGAGTAGAATGGCAATTAAGCAGCGAGCATTGCCGCCTTTACAGGGCTGGTGGATAGGGTGTAGTGCTGTATAATGGTGAATACATAGCACGATGCGTTTTATTGGAAAGGAGTAGCATGAATCCGCTCGACATAGAGATAGCACGGTTTATTCAAAATAGTGACTTGGCTTATCACTTTTCACCCTCTGGTGATGCCTATGAGTTTGCATATGCCTATTTTAAGCAACATGCACGCGAACAGCTTTCCCCCAAGGCATTTGGTAGGCTTAGCCAAGACCTTTCTATGAAAAACTTGAAGGGGTTCACTAAGAGCTTTAAAGACGCGCGGCATGTGGTTAGGTCAGCGGTGAAAATGCGTTACATTGTAACTACATTAACCGATGAGGAACGCGTTTCTTCGTTGTGGGCCAAATTAGAAAATAAACGCATAGCTGTTAAGCGTGATGTGGAGCCCCCCGCCGAGCTTAGTAAAGTCATAAAACACTTTAAGTTTGGGGTTATCTTTGTGCCAGAATCATCGCCAGGCAACATCGAGTCGTTAACGTTGTATTACGCGTTTCCTGCACCGGCACTTGTCCATGTGTTAAAGGACGTGGTTGCTGCCTGGGGATATACAGGAGAGTTTGACGCTTTTAAAAAGAATGAGCTTGTTAAGCTGAACTTGACGCTAACCGACAGTGAAAGCGAACAAAAGAGGATTATAAAGCTAGGGGAAACCTATACCCGTGAAGATAATCCAAAGCTCATCAAGGAGGGCGCATAGGAAATTAATCCATTAGCGCCTTAACAAGTGCTGCGCAATAGAGAGGGTTCTATCGCGATAGGGAGCCAATAAACCAACGTGTTATACGTCGCTTTCTACTTGGTTAGCGCGGGACTTTTCAAGCAAGCTTAAGGCCTCCTTGAGTTTTGGACTGAGGTCATACACCTCTGACGTTTTATCACAGCAATTATCTATCAACATCTCGCACCCCATAAGAATGCGACAAAAGCCACCGGTGCCTAGCGCTTCTAATCGCCCTACAATGAGCCGCTCTAGACGCTGACGACGTAAGTCTGTGGTAGCGTATTGAAGAAGGTCCAGCGCCTTGTGGACTTTCCACATTGCGGCAAAATCATCTTTCGAAGCAATCGCTAGTTTCATTATTCTGCGTCCTTAGAAGGCAATGGAGAGAATGTGTCGAACCACGCCAGGTTTTCGCGTTTACAGTCGTGCACAAACATGTCTTTAATGGTGCGAAAATTCTCGCTTGCCGATCTTGGGGAGCATGTGAAATAGCTCATACCTCTTACGCCGACAATGATAGCTTCCCCGTCAAACCTGACAGACGCGAAATCCGTCTGTTTGCTATCAGTACCAAAAAATGAGAAATCGAGACAGCAAGGAACCCGAAACCCTTGATTCACCACAAGGTCGTAAAGGCGGTCGTAGTCTTGACTTTTTACTTGTTCTAACATGCGAAATTGTCCATTTTTATCGTGAGAACGAAAGAGGGAGAGTTCCTCCCTCCTTGTCGATGCTTATGCGTTAACGTCCGCTTGTTCTCGAATGATTTGCTCTGCCACGAAATGATTTATACGCGTCCAGCCGTTACATGGAAGTACCGTCGACGTGGTTGCTTGGATACCTGTACGTGTAGGGTATTTACTAAGGATTGCAGCAAGTCCCTCACCGAACCCCGTTTCTCCCTTGCCGAAGAATTCAAGTTCACCAGTTGCAATATAGCGGATTGAAACAGGGAAGTTGAAAAAGTCAGCCAGTGCCTGAAGCCCTTTCTCTACAAGTGCCATTCTTGCATCACCTTTTTGTACAGGCTTGCGATCGCTAGCTTCGTTCGCATCAAGTTGTTCAACAATAGGGGTAAGGCGCTTAGATAGTGTAGTCATTTAATCAATCTCATGTGTGTGAATGAGATATGATATTAATCAATATGATTACAATAGTCAAGCAGAAAATCAGAATGTTTGGGAGATTCCTATCTCTTTAAAATACTGGTTTGGGTGCTTGTTGTAGGCATTTAAGAATACCTTATTAGTGATATTTGCCAGTGCCTCATTCTCCTTTGAGAAAAAAGCCTCTGCCTCTTGAGAGAAGCGGGCCTGGGCATCCATAAGGGGAGTGGAAGGGTTGGACTTAGCGATCAGAGCTTGCGTTTTTTCTTGTATAAATATTTCTTTCGCGAGCTGAAGTTGATGGGAGACCATTTCCATTTCTTCAATATGAACCATGAGGTTGGCTTTATTCCACGCTATGGCCTCATCCATGGCTTTGATAAGGCTCGGGTCCTCTATGGTCGCTAGGAACGTGATTTGGTATTGATATATGCGAAGCAAGTAGTTAACGCCACTGCCGCGCCTGGTATGTTCGACAGTTACCCCATATTTAGGGCACAGGGCCATGTGTTTTAGTACAGTGATGAATTCGCTTACCGCCGCTTTATCGCCACTATTGTAATAGATGCCTGACATTTGTTGCTCCGGTAGAGCATAGGGCCAAACCGTTGCTCCACTCTTATCTTATAATTCCTTCGTTATATTACCTAATAAGCCAGGTCAAAAAAAGAAAAACGGCGCTGAAGCGTGTTAAGAGGCTAAATTATCTCCGACCAGCGTGTATCGAGTATCAATTTGCAGTATTTTCATTCAAACTTAGCTCTTGTTTTGCTAGCACTTCAAAGGTGTAGCATTGAGGCTCATCTCCAATATGGTCTTTCAATGTTTTTGAATAATCGCGCATAGCCTCGATATTTTGGGGGGTGGATGGGTTCGCTGAGTGAGCAGGATTAAATGCATCAGTAAACCGGCAGGCGTAATCCTCGGGAGAAAGTCCTTTCTGTCTAAGGTGGAAAGACTCCCATGCCATTATTTCATACAAGGAACCTATGGACATTGCTCTTTCGGCCTCTAAAGCCTTCATTATGTAGCCAATGGTTTCTTGATTTTGTGCATCTTTGATTGTGCTACCAATTCCCATCCCTAAGACCAAGGCAAAGATAAAGGGCAATAGGTATTTTAATTTGGTGAATGTCTTCAAACGACTAACTCCATAACAAATAAAAGGCTGAATGGGCGCAAGGACGCTATTAGAAGTATGCGGCATGAGCCTCTTATAGCCGCATACTTATTCGTTTTGTTTAGACCGCTCGTTGATCTTCCGTGTGAGCGGTGCCACCGAAGTTAAGGCGATTATACAAATCTTTAATCTTAGCTTCATCGTGGAGTGCAACTTCATGTCGCTTAAATGGGGTGTTCATAAAGCGACGGACTTCGGCCTTAGTGAGATCAGAAAAATAAAGGTCGAATACTTTAAACTTGTCGTTAATATAGTCCTCAATGGTAAGCAAACGCTGCTGCCCATCAAGTAACCATCCAGAGAACGGTACAATTTTAGCTTCAGCAACTCCCGTCCAATCTGACTCGTGCACGCAATAGGTACCAATATGCAAACCAAGAAAGATGCTTTCAATGAACTTGGCTTTTTGCTCTGTAGTCCAAACCGCAGGACGTTGAAAGCTAGGAAGCGGAAAGCCGCATGCATAACGCTCAGCCTCAACGGTTCTTTTTAACGGCAGGCCAGCCTCTACGGCTTCACAATGTTTGCGGTAACTAATTACAGCATCTTCAACCCTGAAGTCGCGCGTGCGACCAAGATCGATAGGTTTTGGAATTCGATTGTTTACTGACATGTGTCTACCTCTGATTTGAGAGGGAAGGCGGGGCTCCCCACTCATGTATGCTAATAGCTTAAAGCGCTTTAATAAGGTGTGCTGTTATCTCTTGATTTGTTTCACCAAGGTGCTTCCACGCGGCTTCCGCTTGCTTAAATACTTCGAACACTTGTGCACAGCGAGATGCATCGCTAAGGCGCTCTATATTGCGAAATGCCGTGGTAAGGTCGCCAACAGAGAAATCCGAGCCTTTATCTATAAGCGCGTTGATTGTCCACTCCGGCGCAATAGCGAAACCTAGCTCACCAGAGACAAACGCAAGGGCTTCTTCGTCAAGCTGATCAACGTCGGGGTTGAAGCCTCTTGCTTCAAGGTGTAGCTCTTGCTTTTTGCTAAGGTCGCGTAGCAAATCTATTGCATTCTTAGCGATTTCAAGATTTAAGCGTGTAGAAAAAGAGAGGGCTTCAAAACCTAGGGTTTCAACATCTTGCTTCGTTTTAGCTGACATAAGAATCTCTGTGTGTGAATGAGCCTACATAGTAATCTTTTTGATTAATGCTGTCAATATCTTTATCACAATGGAGATGTAAGAAAAGTGAGTGTAAAGCCCGGAGGTTCGGGCTTTACGGGTGATTATCTATTTCGACGCCTAATAGCGGCCATACCAATTAGCAGGGCTGTACCGAAGGCAAACGGCGTACTCACTTTTGCTGGGCTATTCGGATTGTTGATGTTGATCGAAGGATCGTTAATTGAACTCAATGTAACGCCGCCGTCAGAGACTAAAAAGACGCCTAACCTGTTACCATTAGTCCAGTCCATATCGTAGTTACTGTTAACCCAATCGTCATAAAGTAGCGTGGTGTAATAGTCGTTACCTCTATTGTGGTCTTGCTGCCACAGCACCCCCGTCATTGCGACTCCACCGTCATCCTCAACATGAAGTCCATAAGAAATTGTTTCAATGGTCCAGTTAGCAGTCGTCGGTGTAGGTGTTTCGTTTGTATAGCCCAGCACCTCAATCCACGTTTTAGCGTAGTCTGTACTGCTCTTTTGCCCGTACCCCTTGTATGAATAATGCGTTGTTGTTGAAGCATCATTCCACGTATGTGTCGGAAGAACAGTCTCAATGAGAGCTTGGACTTCTTCGCTTGTAGGAAGCCGCCATCCTTCAAAATCGCCATCGCGGCCAAGCTCTGCAATAACCTGATTAACACTCATGCCAGAGGTGTTGTTTAATTTGAGCCATTCAATGCCGGTGTCGGTGTCAATGGTGACCTTGCTATCGCCTTCAGTGATCCAATCGCCGGTGACAAGGTCAGCTTGGGCAGCATTAGAAAGTAACAGAGCACCAAATAAAGGGGCTATTAATTTATAACTAAACATTAAATTACCCTTAGTTAACTACTGCTTTTCTTTACGACGGCGTAGGCCAGCGAAAGCGAGCAATGATAGGGCACCCAAAAAGCCAGGTGTGCTAACGTTAGAGGGGAGTGCTGCACCGCCATCAGATACTAAAAAAACACCTGTGTAAGCGTTACTGAAGTCGACATCATAACCATCAACATAACGGTCATCATAGAGTACGGTAGAATGCGTATGAGAGCCCCATGCGTTCCTATGCCAGCGGTAAGTCCCTGTTGAATGAACCGTGTTATCATTTTCTACATGCAGGCCATACGAGTACCAATATTTATTGTACGCCGAGCCATTGCCTTTAAAAACGTAATTCGATGTGCCAAGCCATGTATTCCATCTTGTTGAGTAACCGGAATAGTTAGCGCTGCTGTAGGTTGTCGCCGTAGCTTCATCATTCCAAGTAAACTCTGGCAATACCGTTTCAAGTAAAGACTGGACCTCTTGGCTTGTAGGGAGCCGCCAATCCTCAAACGCGCCACCTTCTACCATCCCGGATAGAACGTCATTGATGCTTAGCCCGGCTGTATTGTCGAGCTTTAGCCATTCCAGTCCGGTGTCAGAGTCAAGTGTGACTGCTTTATCGCCACCAGCTTGCCAATCGGCGTGAGCAAGTTCAGCGTTTACGGTTGCAGAAAAAGAAAGGGGGATAGCCGCAAGGGCGAAAAATAACCGCTTCATTGAAATACATCCTGGTATTGTTGCGTTTAATTAAAAAAATAATTAAAGCATGTTGTGTGCCAGAACGAAGGGGGATGTCAGTCTGTGGGGCAAGCAACCGTTTCAACAACATGTGCTAACGCCGCCTTCCCACTAAGGCCTTGTGACTGGGCGCGTTTATATCGGTCGTCAAGAATGAGAAGCCACCGGAACGCAGGGTTGGACAACTCGGACATATGAAACCCAGATAAGCCGGGAAGGACGGACGGTAACGCACCAATCATAGGGGCACCGCAATAGCGCGTCATGGCACTATTAACAAATGCCTCGAGCGTCGTCGGCAGATTGACTAAAAAGTCCACCAGCGCAATAACAGGCCCCGTAGCCTCTCCCAGATTTGGAGGTATAGTTGCACGGGTTTGACTTAAAGAAGTAAGCACCTGTCGGTCTGTCTCGGTCTGGGACATAAGCATGATACAGGCTAATGGTGTCGGCATGAATGAAGCTCAGAAATATATAATTACATTAAATACTAATCAGTTTGATTTTGTTAGTCAACACAAATGGTTAGATTTTGAAAAATTTAAACGTAGGATAGGGAAGTCGGCGCGAGTGTCCGTCGCGCCTGGTAGGCTTAGGTAGCCGAAGGTGCT
>CENT01096270.1_pt1 | contig 10112 bp, 6 predicted proteins | sample 530141 | NCBI WGS metagenome assembly CENT01 (sample SAMEA2591074, study PRJEB7988) | marine metagenome | isolation source: saline water (ENVO:00002010), including | reverse complement strand
CCCGCCCTTACCGGCCAGAGCCACACCTACTTCAATCATAACGTGACTGGGTAAATCGAACCGACAGATCTGCCAGCGATCGACGGGTTGGTCGGTGGGTAGTCCGTTGGCACTGAGGCCATTTTGCCAGAATGGAGGCGGCAGGATATTTTCCATAAAACGGCTTGTGACCACCTGTCCATTTTCCATAGTGGTGTTAACCGGTGTTTCGTCAATTTCTTTTTGCCCGATCGACGTAGCATGCACATAGGTTTCGTGGGTAAGGTCCATTAGGTTATCAATCATCAGGCGGTAATCGCATTTTATATAGTAAATACCCCCACCATAAGCCCAATTTGGATCCAATGCCCAGTTGAGTTCAGGGATTAAACCTTCATCCGCCGCTGCCTGATCGCCTGGCCAAATCCAGATAAAACCATAGCGTTCCACCACCGGAACAGACTTAATGCAAGGAAAGTTTTCGACGCGTTGAAGAGGCATACTTTGGGTCTTACCTTCGGCGCCCATTTGTAATCCATGGTAACCACATACCAGGTTATCACCTTCTACATAACCAAGAGAAAGAGGGGCACCACGATGAGGGCAAAAATCTTCAACTGCCTGAATTTGTTGTTTGCTGTCGCGGAAAAAAGCAATCTGAATATTGCATACAGTACGGCCAAGTGGTTGGGTTGCGTTAATCTCGTCACTGGTGGCTGCGACGTACCAAGCATTGCGAATAAAATGACTCATAAGTAGCATTCCTTTTTCAAATAATCTTGTATATTGGATCCAATGTTAGCAATGTTAATAGAATGTTTCTAGCTTTTTTGTAAATTTTGGATCCAAAAATGGACATTGTCAGACTAATGGGCCTTAATTTTTGCCCGTTTAATAATAATTGGATCCAATTAAGAATTTACTTAAGTGCTTGTTTACAACCTCGTTACTGCGCAAAATAGAAGGGGGGCCTGGTTAGACAAGATGAATAGCCGTTCAGGAAAATTGAAAATGAAGAAAGATAAACACGCCGTACTCAGCATATTACGGAATAAAATCCTCTCTGGCGCGCTGAATCAGGGCGATAGACTGGCTGAAATACCCACCGCAGATATGTTGGGGGTATCTCGAACACCGGTTCGCATTGCTTTTCGTGCCCTTGAACAGGAGGGGTTATTAACGAAGTTGCCCCGGCGTGGTTATCAGGTTAGGAAAGTGACTAACGAGGAAATTGCCGGTTCTGTAGAAGTGCGTGGCGTGCTGGAAGGCTTAGCGGTGCGACAGATCGTTGAGAAGGGGGGGGGCAGTGCAATTATTGCCGAGCTCAGATTGTGTCTGCATGAGGGTGACACCTTGTTTGCCGAGCGCACGTTTGATGAAGAAAAGATCCAGACCTATGTAGAGATAAACCGACGGTTCCACGAGTGCCTGGTAAAAGGCAGTCAGAACAATGCGATTGTGATGGCTTTGCAGATTAATGAGCACCTTCCTATGGCATCGGTAAATGCGCTGGTGTTTAACCCTGAGCAACCCGAGCGCGAATATGAACGGCTCTATTATGCTCATCAGCAACATCACGCCATCGTGCAGGCCATTGCTGCGGGGCAGGGAGCACGTGCTGAGGCTCTGATGAAAGAGCACGCACAGGCCGCCCTGAACAGTTATGAACAAATAGCTGCCAGTGGTCTGTCAAAAACTATCCGTACTGAATAATCAGCGTTAGCCACTGGTCAGTTTATGTTGTTTCAGCATACGTTTGAGTGCCGCGGGTTTTAACGGTTTGGGTAAATACAGCAATCCTGCCTCACGTGCTTCATCACGCACGCCATCATGGCGGTTAGCGGTATTCAGAATACCGGGTACCGCACGCTGCCAGTGTTCGCGCAACTGACGCGCGACGTTAATGCCTGTCTCGCCGTGATCCAGATGATAATCAACCAACATCAGGTCGGGGATTGTTTCACAAGACAGGGCCTCGGCTACCGTTTTCGCAACCATCACCTTAGCGCCCCAGTCTGACAGCAATGCTTCCATCGCGGAGCTTATTTGCTCGTCATTTTCGATAATCAGAATGCACTGCTTATCGAGTAAATTTATCTGCTCCGACCGCTTATCAGGTGCGGTGTCCGGTTGGCGCTGTAAGGTTTCACGAGACCGCTCCACACGAATACTGAATGCGGTGCCTTTGTTTGGTTGTGAGGCAACACTCACCGGGTGAACCAGTAGCTGACTGATCCGCTCCACAATGGTCAGGCCCAGTCCGAGCCCCTGGTTATGCTGTTGATCAAGCTGATGAAATTCGTTAAAAATATCCTGTAACTGGTTTTCCGGAATGCCGGGGCCGGTATCCATTACCGCAATCTCGATAAAATTCCCCGCACGATGGCGAACCCCAATTAACACCCTGCCGCTTTGCGTGTAGCGCACCGCATTAGATAACAAATTCTGAATAATCCGGCGTAACAGCTTGGGATCAGAATAAACGTTGACACTGGTGGGAACATAGCTGAGTTGCAGCGACTTTTGTTCGCCAATGATGCTGAATTCGTTAACCAGACCGGCAAGCACATCATCAAGGGCAAAGTGGGTTTTCTGTACGGTCAGGCGGCCAGACTCAAGACGTGTCATATCAAGCAGGGAAGTTAATAAGGATTCTGCACTGTTAAGCGAATGCAGCAGGCCTTCACTCATGGTGTATAACTCAGTACCAGAGGTTTTTTGCACCAGCATTGAAGCAAACAGGGTGGCGGCGTTAAACGGCTGCATCAAATCATGGCCTGCCGCTGCCAAAAATTTTGTTTTACTTAAATTGGCCTGGTCGGCTTCCTGCTTGGCAACTTCAAGCTGTTTGGTGCGGTGGGCCACCCGGGCTTCCAGTTCGGTTTTGGCCTGTTCCAGTTGGTCCTGAATTTTAATATAGGCGGTAATATCACTGTAAGTGGTGACATAGCCTCCGCCGGGTAACGGGCTGCCGTTAAGTTCAATTACCCTGCCATCGGCCTGTTTACGCACATATTTATATTCGCTGCCGGCGGCCATGTATTGCACCCGCTTATCGATTTCTTCCTGCATATTGCCCACTTCGCCGAGCAGGCCGCGCCGTGCGTTGTATTGCAACAGGTCTTTAATCGGCATACCTACCTGAACCACACCTGCGGGGTAGTTAAACATATCCAGGTAACTGTCATTCCAGGCCAGCATGTTGAGGTTCTGGTCGAGCACCACTATGCCTTGTTGAATATGCTGTACCGACGACATCAGTACTTCATGATTAAACTGAAAGCTTTGTGAAGCTTCCTCCACCCAATGCACCAGGTTTGAGAAACCGCGCCCCTGCGAATCGGCTATAGCGGTTAACAGCAGCCGCGCACTGGGATGGCCAATTTGCCCGGCCATCAGTTTTTCCACCCGGGTTAATAGGCCCTGACTGGCATAGCCCTGGCGACTGTTACCAGTGTCGTTGCCGCTAAGTTGTCTGGCCAGCGTGGCGTGTGCACCGGGCTCCAGCACCCGCTCAGTTAACGATAATAAATCACTTACCGGGATGGCCAGTTCTGGTTCTTCTGCGCGACTAACAGGCAGTGGGGGGTCTGTTTCATTGTGGGCTTTTGCGGTTGGTAACAGCGCTGCAACCAACACATAAACCATGCAATTAATCACCAGACTCAGTACATAGCTGGTGGCCAGATCGTGATCGCTGGGAATGGGATTAAAATAATAGCTGGAGAGCAGGCTGGGGTAGAGCATCCATACCACCCAGCCAATAAAACCGGCCAGCATGCCACTGATAGCGGCGGTTTTACTGCGCTTTTGCCAGTACAGGCTAAACATCATGGCAGGCAGCATCTGCGATAGCAGCGCCATGGCAATGATACCGCTTTTCACTAGCGGTGCGCTTTGGCTGATATTTACGTGGTACCAGAAAGCCACAGACAACACCACCAGTACGGTGAGCCGGCGAATATTCAATAACTGGCTGGCCTCCATGGTATGCCGTGCCTGCTTTTTGAGTTTGAACTTAAACCACAGCGGCGTGATCAGGTTATTGGCAATCATAATCCCCAGCGCCAGTGTCGCCACAATGATCATGCTGGTGGTCGCCGACAATCCGCCCAAAAAGGCGATAACCGATACGGTGAGGTTTTGCTCATGCAGCGGGATCGCCAGTACCAGCGAGTCTGACTGAGCGGTAGTTGGGTCGAGCAGTACACTGCCTGCCAGCGCGATGGGTAGCAGGAAAATCGTCATGCCTAAAAGATACAGAGGAAACAGCCAGCGGGCTGTTTTTAACTCGCCGGTGCCATTATTCTCAACAAAGTTCATATGAAACTGGCGGGGCAACACGAACATGGCACAAATGCCAAGCAAAATATGACTAACATAAACTACCCAGCTTTTGTCAGCGTATAAAATGTCGCGCCCGGGCTGGTATTGAGCGGCCTGGGCAACCAGGTCGAATAATCCGTCGAACAAGCCGTAACACACATATATGCCTACCACAGACAAACCAACAAGCTTAATCATCGACTCAGCGGCGATAGTGACTAACAGCCCTGGGTGTTTTTCGGTGAGACTGAGGGTTTGGGTACCAAATAAAATAGCAAACAGCGCCATAAGCGCGGCTACATACAACCCTACCGTGCCTGAGCCACTGTCTGCGTCTGCGGTAAGCAGGTTAATGCTTTCAGTAATGGCATCGAGTTGCAGGGCGATGTAGGGCACAACACCAACAAAACAGAGCAAGGTAATTAATGCCGCCAGGCTATGCGAGCGGTCGTAGCGCAGACTGATAAAGTCAGCCAGAGAACTGACGCTGTTTTGCTGGCAAATACGGGTAATCTTAATTAACACCCCAAAGGCAAACAGCATCACCAGCGCAATGCCAACATAAGTAGGAAAAACCGGCCAGCCATAATGGGTGGTTTGGGTGGTGGTACCAAAAAACGCCCAGGACGTACAGTGAACCCCAAGCCCTAAACTATACAGGACGGGATGCTGCTTATTTTTATCAATTTTTTTGTCACCCCAAAATGCCAGCGCGAACAAACCTGCCAGATAAAGCAGGACGATAGCGCTCACACTCCAAATGTTTAGCATGATGAATAGCCCTTATTTGCTGCGCAGTTAAATTAGCACAATTCCTGTTCATGTTGATATTTTGTAAACATTTTTTATCGGTAAAAAGCTCCTGATCCGGTGTAAAAAATGGCCATCGACCGGCAGCGGGTAAAGAAAATTGCGGCAAACCATAAAAAAATTGTGGATACCCTTGAAGGCCGTCAAACCACCCCCATAAATAGCCTCAATGTGAAATACGACCCAATTTAACTTGTGGAGGAAAGCATGAGCGAGCCGCGCGACGTGCAATCAGAACAAAATGAAACCGTAGATCCCCAGACCGACGCCCAGGCAGTTGATGCTGAGCAGGTGGAAGTGGTAGAGGGCGAAACTCCTGAAGAAGCCCTGGCCGGCGAAGTCGTTGACGAAACGGCAGAAAAGATTGCCAGCCTGGAAAAAGCACTGGCAGCGGCTGAAGCCAAAGTGGCTGAGCAGCAGGACAGTGTATTACGGGCTCGTGCAGAAGCCGATAACGCTCGCCGTCGTGCCGACGGTGAAGTAGAAAAAGCCCGCAAATTTGCGCTGGAGCGTTTTGCCGGTGAACTGCTGCCGGTTATTGATAACCTCGAACGCGGTCTGCAAATGGCAGATACCGAAAACGAAGCTATCAAGCCGATGGTTGAAGGGGTAGAAATGACCCTAAAATCTTTTGTCAGCACAATTGAAAAATTTGGAATGGCCCCTATTGATCCGCAAGGCGAGGCGTTCAATCCAGAACTGCATCAGGCGATGTCGATGCAGGAAAGCGCTGACCATGAGCCGAATACGGTAATGGCAGTTATGCAAAAAGGCTACGAATTAAACGGGCGTTTGCTGCGTCCGGCCATGGTAATGGTTTCGCGTGCACCAAGTAGCGGTGTGGATACGCAGGCTTAACAGATATTTTTTAATGACAGGTATTGAAATTGGTGGTGAATAACCCCACTAATTTTGCAAGATTACAGAATTATACGGAGACACGTAATGGGTAGAATCATTGGTATCGACTTAGGTACAACGAATTCATGTGTCGCAGTTTTAGACGGCGACAAACCGCGAGTAATTGAGAACGCGGAAGGTGACCGCACCACGCCATCAATTATCGCTTACACTAACGACGGTGAGACCCTGGTTGGTCAGTCTGCGAAGCGTCAGGCGGTAACCAACCCGGAAAACACCTTATTCGCTATCAAGCGTTTAATTGGTCGTCGTTTTGAAGACAAAGAAGTACAGCGCGACATCGACATCATGCCTTTCAAAATTGCCAAGGCAGACAATGGTGACGCGTGGGTAGAAGTGAAAGGCGACAAAATGGCGCCACCACAGGTATCTGCCGAAGTACTGAAGAAAATGAAAAAGACCGCTGAAGACTATCTGGGTGAAGCGGTAACCGGCGCAGTAATCACTGTACCAGCTTACTTTAACGACTCTCAGCGTCAGGCAACTAAAGATGCCGGTCGTATCGCTGGTCTTGAAGTTAAGCGTATTATCAACGAGCCGACTGCTGCAGCCCTTGCTTATGGCATGGATAAAAAGCAAGGCGATAACGTTGTTGCGGTTTACGATTTAGGTGGTGGTACCTTTGATATCTCTATCATCGAAATCGATGAAGTAGACGGCGAGCACACGTTTGAAGTACTGGCGACTAATGGTGACACGCACTTAGGTGGTGAAGACTTCGATAACCGTGTTATCACTTACCTGGTAGATGAGTTCCATAAAGATCAGGGCATCAACCTGCGTAAAGATCCACTGGCGATGCAACGCTTAAAAGAAGCGGGCGAGAAAGCGAAAATCGAGCTGTCTTCTTCACAGCAAACAGAAGTAAATCTGCCGTACATCACAGCTGATGGTTCTGGTCCTAAGCACTTAGCGATCAAACTGACCCGTGCCAAGCTTGAGTCACTGGTTGAAGATATGGTGAAAGAGTCGCTTGAGCCGGTTAAGAAAGCCCTGGCTGATGCAGACCTTTCAGTAAGCGATGTTAACGACATCATCCTGGTAGGTGGTCAAACCCGTATGCCTCTGGTACAGAAGTACGTAACAGAGTTCTTCGGTAAAGAGCCACGTAAAGACGTTAACCCTGACGAAGCGGTTGCGGTTGGTGCTGCGATTCAAGGCGGTGTACTGTCTGGTGATGTTAAAGACGTACTGCTGCTGGACGTTACCCCGCTTTCACTGGGTATCGAAACCATGGGCGGTGTAATGACTGCGCTGATTGAGAAGAACACTACGATTCCAACTAAGAAATCGCAAACCTTCTCTACCGCAGAAGACAACCAGTCTGCAGTAACCGTACACGTGCTGCAGGGTGAACGTAAACAGGCACAGGGTAACAAGTCACTGGGTCAGTTTAACTTAGAAGGTATTCGTCCGGCTGCGCGCGGTGTACCGCAAATCGAAGTAACCTTCGATATCGATGCCGATGGTATCCTGCATGTATCTGCTAAAGATAAGGACACCGGTAAAGAACAGAAGATCACCATCCAGGCGTCTTCTGGTCTGAACGAAGACGAAATCGAAAAAATGGTTGCCGACGCGGAAGCGAACAAAGAAGCCGATAAGAAGTTTGAAGAACTGATTCAGACTCGTAACCAGGCTGACGGTATGATCCACGCTACCCGTAAGCAAATGGACGAAGTAGGTGACGCACTGAGCGCCGACGATAAAGCGCCTATCGAAGAAGCCCTGAGCGCGCTGGAAACAGCAGCGAAAGGCGAAGATAAAGCGGAAATCGAAGCGAAAACTCAGGAGCTTATTCAGGCTTCATCCAAGCTGATGGAAGCGGCTCAGGCACAGCAAGCAGCAGCTGGCGGTGCTGAAGGCGCGGATGCTGGCGCAAGCCAGGGCAAGCCTGACGATGACGTTGTTGACGCTGAGTTTGAAGAAGTCAAAGACGACGATAAAAAGTAAGTAACACGAAATACCGGCGGTTCGCCGCCGGTTAGCGTTACCATCAGGCGCAGCAGCACACAGCTTGTTGCGCCTTTTTATGTAATACCCATTCCACAAACTATGTTGAAAGCCGGTATGGCCAACAGTTATTTAAAAGCACATGGTTGCTGAAATGGGTATAGTAACAATTAAGCAATCGGGCAATGCACACTGCGTTGCTGTTAACGGGTAGGAATAGCGAGCGATATGTCGAAACGAGATTACTACGAAGTGCTTGGCGTGGACAAAAGTGCCGGCGAGCGCGAGATAAAAAAAGCATACAAAAAACTGGCTATGAAGTACCACCCTGACCGTACTCAGGGCAACAAGGAACTGGAAGAAAAGTTCAAGGAAATTCAGGAAGCCTATGAGGTACTGACCGACGGCCAGAAACGCGCCGCTTACGATCAGTACGGTCACGCCGGCGTTGATCCAAACCGCGGTGGCGCAGGTTTTGGTGGTGGTGCTGACTTCGGTGATATTTTCGGCGATGTATTTGGCGATATATTTGGCGGTGGCCGAGGTCGTCAGTCACGTGCGCGCCAGGGCGCAGATTTACGCTACAACCTGGAAATGTCACTGGAAGAAGCCGTCCGCGGTAAAGAAGTTGAAATTCGCGTACCCACTTTAGTGGCCTGTGACTCTTGTCATGGCTCCGGCGCGAAAAAGGGCACCAGCCCGAAAACCTGCCCAACCTGTCATGGTCAGGGCCAGGTGCAGATGCGCCAGGGTTTCTTTGCGGTTCAGCAAACCTGTCCTACCTGTTCAGGTCGCGGCAAGATTATCAGCGATCCGTGTAACGAGTGTCATGGTCAGGGCCGTAAGGAACAAACCAAAACGCTGTCGGTTAAAGTGCCGGCAGGCGTGGACACCGGCGATCGTATCCGCTTAAGCGGTGAAGGCGAAGCCGGCGAGAGCGGTGCACCAGCAGGTGATTTATATGTACAGGTACACGTGCGCGATCACGATATCTTTACCCGTGATGGCAACAATCTGTACTGTGAGGTGCCACTGAGCTTCACTACCGCGGCGCTGGGTGGCGAGCTGCAGGTACCAACGCTCGACGGTAAAGTAAAACTTAAAGTCAGCCCTGAAACCCAAACCGGGCGTATGTTCCGGTTACGCGGCAAAGGGGTTAAATCGGTTCGTAGTGGCGCTATCGGTGACTTACTGTGTAAAGTGGTCGTGGAAACCCCGGTGAATCTGTCTGCTAAGCAAAAAGAACTGCTTAAAGAGCTGGATGAATCTATGGGGAAAGGTACCGACGCTGCCAAGCACCGCCCAAAAGAGCAGGGCTTCTTTGACGGCGTTAAAAAGTTCTTCGATGACTTAACCAATTAGTCATCCGGCTTTTAAAATTAAACATTTAACGGATCAACCCTTGTTGATCCGTTTTTGTTTGTCCAGTATAAAAACATTAATAACAATTACGCTTACCAAGGCGATCCTTTAATAACCGGAGACCAGGAAATGAAATCAGTAAAGGTATTTACAGTGGGACTAATGGCAGCAGGTATGTTAACCGCTGCTAATGCAGCAACCGTTGCAAAGTCAGAAAAACAGGCAGAAGCTGCGGTGGAATATCGTCAGTCACTGTTTCAACTGGTAAAAAGCAACGCATCACCTATGTTTGGTATGGCTAAAGGTGCATTGCCCTTTGATGCCGAGGTAATGCAGACCAATGCTACGCGACTGGAGCAGTTAGCTGATATGATGGCCGACTATCTGTTGGTGGATACCACAGGGTTTGACGTGGATACCGAAGCCAAACCAGCCCTGTTCAGCAACGAGTCAGACGTAATGGCTAAGATTGCTAAATTCAAAGAAGCAGCCACCGGCATCAAAAAAGCGGCGATGTCAGGTGATGAAGGTAGCTATGGCAAGGCGATTGGCGCACTGGGCGGCGGCTGTAAGTCATGCCACGATGATTATAAAGAGTAATCACAACGCTTAAACATAATCTATCAGAACCGGCCTCAGGCCGGTTTTTACTACTTTTACTGCCACCCTACCTTACAGCCAACATGGCTATTCAGCTTGAATATTATTTTGGACAGGGAAATCCCAATAGTACTTAGAACCTTATAATAAAAGAGAAAATT
>CENT01007721.1_pt1 | contig 10149 bp, 13 predicted proteins | sample 530141 | NCBI WGS metagenome assembly CENT01 (sample SAMEA2591074, study PRJEB7988) | marine metagenome | isolation source: saline water (ENVO:00002010), including | reverse complement strand
TTGTCCATACTCCCCAGAGACCACGAGGCAGTTGAGTATGCACTCGGTCGTGGTCTGCCAAAAGAATCATTGGATCGCCTGTATTATGTGGACAACGTCCAGAATATCGCTGGTCTCAATGAAAAATACAAAGAATCTATCAAAACTGATGAGCCAAGACTAGCCATACCATTTATTGATGCTATGGGTAGGTTGACTGCTGTATCGCTGCGAGGCATGCGCGGAGAGGCTCTGAGGTACATTCTCGTCAAGGTAAACGAGGATGCTCCAACTGTCTACGGTATGGACACGGTCGATAAGAACAAGCCAGTTATCGTCGTTGAAGCACCACTTGACAGTCTATTCATCCCCAACTCCATCGCTTGTGCTGGCACTTCTTTCAACAAGATCGATGAGTTGGGGTTGAACAAGGAGCAGACTACCATCGTGTTCGACAACCAACCGCGAAACAAAGAGGTGTGTAATTTGCTTGACAAGTACATAAATCTGGGTTATAATGTGGTTATCTGGCCAAGTAATGTCAGCGGTAAAGACATTAATGAGATGGAGAACGAGGGTATTGATTCTTATAAATTAATAACAGACAATACTTTTTGTGGTCTGGCTGCAAAAGCCAAATATTCGTTATGGAGAAAAATATGAGTAAAGTGAGTTTGGTCGCATTGAGCAAACCATCAGCGACAACTGATTGCAGTACAGCAAGTGAATTGGTAGCATATACTGCACGTGTGAGTAATCCAGGAAATCAAAACAATAAGAAAACCGCCCCAAAGCTGCTGAGTTATTTGATGCGCGAGGATCACTGGTCACCGTTTGAGATGGTTCATATGACGATGGAAATCAAGACGACACGAGATATCGCTCGTCAGATTCTGCGCCATCGATCTTTTTCTTTCCAAGAGTTTAGTCAGCGATATGCTGAGGCGACTGAATGGGAAAAGCGTGAAGCCAGACTTCAAGATCCTAAAAACAGACAGAACTCGGTTGAGACTGAAGATAGACTGTTACAAGAGTCTTGGAATATGCAACAAGCAACAGTAATTCGAGCAGCAAAAGAAGCATACAATTGGGCACTTGAGCGCGGTATTGCAAAAGAACAAGCACGTGCAGTTCTACCTGAAGGTAACACGATGTCTACGTTATACATGGCTGGTTCACTACGCTCTTGGATTCACTACTGCGACCTGCGACGTGGTAATGGAACACAAAAAGAACATATGCTCGTAGCAGATCAATGTTGGGAAATTATCGGACAGCACTTCCCAGATATTGTGAAGGCACTAGAAGAATAATGGATCAAGTTGTAAACCTAGATTGGGAAGTCGACCGCGAGGGGTTGTTGGATGAGTGCACATCAAACTTTGAAGACACTCTAGATCAACAGGTATATTCTCATTATGGTAAGGACACATATAGGGTAATAACACCATTTGGTAAAAAGGGTGTGTATAATATCCTCGATCAACACGCTGAAAAACTTGAAGAGTTGCTTGGTGTTCGTGTTGGGCATTCTTATGTCGTTCAAGAACCAAACTGTTATTATATGCACCATTGCGATCCGATTGCTACTGCATTTTTTCAACATAGCACTCATGATAAATTTAAACTATCTGAATTTTTGACGGCAGATAACAGAAAACTTGAGCAAGCAGAACTCCTCTGTCTCTTCAGAGAGTTATGTAGTCACATTTATGACTCAGCTGAAGATAGATCTGATGTGTTCATAGGTATAAGATCCCGCATTGAAGAGATAAAACAGAAGTATAATATTGTTAATGATAAAGTATTGAGCGATGAAGATATTGCATATTGGAGAACTATTAGTCCAAGGTGCTCGATAAATGTTCATCTACAAGAGGAATATTCTCCTGTCAATTATATCGTTGATGGGGTTGAAACAGATTATAATTATAACATCGGTTTGTTGAATGTCGATGCATTACACGGTGTCTATAATGGAGACACAAGAAGATTAATAGCAAGGTTTGTTGTTTACGATAAAACCTTCACCGAAGTTAGAAAAATTCTTAGCGATCATAAAAATACGATCGACTAAATACATAACACCCAAGGAGTTATAAATGGCAAAACGAGAATATATGGGGATTCAGATCGATGAATCTCGTGACGAATTATTTGACAAACTAGGTATTCAGCGTCTTCAAGAAAGCTATATGCGAGACGAAGAAACCACACCTCAAGAGAGGTTTGCGTATGTCAGTAAATCATTCTCGTCCAATCCAGAACACGCACAAAGGTTATATGAATACAGCAGTAAACATTGGCTCTCATACTCTACTCCTATCCTTTCTTATGGTCGCTCTAAGCGCGGCATGCCTATCTCTTGCTTCCTCAACTACATTGAGGACACGGCTGAAGGACTTGTTCAAAATTTTAGTGAAACAGCGTGGCTCTCTATGCTGGGTGGTGGTGTTGGTATTGGGTTCGGCATCCGTGCTGCCGATGACAAGTCTACTGGTGTCATGCCTCACCTCAAAACCTATGATGCAAGTTCCTTGGCATATCGACAGGGAAAAACTAGACGCGGAAGTTATGCCGCTTACTTAGATATTTCTCATCCAGACATTATGATGTTCCTCGAAATGAGGAAACCAACTGGTGATCAAAACATGCGTGCACTTAATTTGCACCATGGTATCAATATCAGCGATCGCTTTATGGAAGTTGTTGAACGCTGTATGCAAGATCCCGACGCAGATGACGGTTGGAATCTGCTAGACCCACATTCAGGTGCTATTCGTGACACAGTATCAGCGAAGGCACTTTGGCAAAAGATTCTCGAGTTGCGTATGGAAACTGGTGAACCATACATCCATTATATTGACCAAAGCAACCGAAAAATGCCTGAGTTCCAAAAAGAACTCGGACTTAAAATTCACCAGAGTAACTTATGTTCGGAAATCATTCTCCCTACAAACGAAGAACGAACTGCTGTTTGTTGCTTATCTTCAGTGAACTTAGAAAATTATGATGCGTGGTCGAAAGACCCATTGTTCCTGAAAGACATGGCAGAGATGCTCGATAATGTTCTTCAATTCTTTATTGATAATGCTCCCGACACGGTCGCACGTGCTAAATTCAGCGCGACTCGTGAACGCTCCATTGGTATCGGTGCACTCGGTTTTCATGCATATCTTCAAAAGAAGGGTATTGCTTGGGAGAGCGCAATCGCCAAGGGTGCAAATATGCGTATGTTCCGACTGATCAGGAGTAAATTAGATGAAGCAAATCTTCAATTGGGCACAGAAAGAGGAGAAGCCCCAGACGCTGCAGGAACAGGCAAGCGATTTAGCCATGTTATGGCTATCGCTCCTAATGCTTCCTCCTCTATTATTATGGGAAACACTAGCCCTTCTATTGAACCTTTTAGAGCGAATGCCTATAGACAGGACACTCTATCGGGAGCTTTTCTTAACAAAAACAAGTATCTGGATAGTCTCATTAAGGATAAATGTGAAGAGGATAAGAAACTGGATTATGACGAAATTTGGTCGTCGATAATCGCGAACGATGGGTCTGTTCAACACCTCAAGTGTCTTACAGATGATGAAAAGTATATATACAAGACCTCTATGGAAATTGATCAGAGATGGTTAATTGAGCATGCTGCGGATCGACAGTCATTTATCGACCAAGCCCAATCGCTCAACCTATTTTTCCGTCCAGATGTCAACATTAAATACCTCCACGCAATCCATTACTTGGCATGGAAGCAAGGATTGAAGACTCTGTATTACTGCCGATCTGAAAAACTCGGTAAAGCTGATAGAGTCTCGAAGCGGATTGAACGCCAAGTGATAAATGAAATTGATATGAGTGCGTTGGTAAATGATGAAGAATGTATCGCATGTGAAGGCTGATATTCCTGAGAACAAACGGATCGCTGTTTGTGTATCGGGTGGCTGGGATAGTGCTGTTCTTTGGCACATCATATACGAAGAATGTAGTAAACGTGGTCAAAGCTGTAGACCTTACACAGTCCCAAAGATCGATGGGGCAGTAAAATATGCAAACCAAGTCCTGAAATGGTCAGGATATGACGCTGAAACTAATATAGTGGGAAGTATCGACTCTGAAGATCCGTCAGAATATGTGGCAAGCGGAGTCCGAGAGATATTGGTTGATGGATATGCTGACGTAGTTTATTCAGCTGTTACAGCATATTACGATGGGATGGAGCCAGACCACCAACGTATTTTTACGAAGGGAACTCCATACGAAGAAATTGTTCGGCAACCCTTTGCTGAGTGGACAAAAGATAAAGTTGTTCAGTTGGCATTTGATTTGGGAATTGCTGAAGATATTATGGACATCACCCATAGTTGCACTGAGCGCGACGAAGGAAGATGCGGTTACTGCCCTTGGTGTAAGGAACGCGAATGGGCATTTAAACAAATTAACAAATTAGATAAAGGAACAAATTAATGTTGGTCAAGATATTTTCAAGGGATGACTGCTCTTTCTGCACTCAAGCAAAGCAGTTTTTAGATGGTATGGAAATCGAATTTGAAGAAGAATATCAACCGACTGGTCAGGTTCCTCAAATCTATGCAGGTGATAAGCACATCGGTGGCTACACAGAATTAGTAGAACTATCGCAATCAATCACCAAGTGGGATGAAACATTTAATGGATGATGAGTTTGGTGGCGGTGGCGATCTCATCAAAAATTTTCTTGTTGACGAATTATCAGAAAGGGTGGGTAAACAAGAAAAGGTTCTAGAACTTTGTGCTGGTCCAGGATTCATAGGATTACATATGCTAGAAACTGGGTTTTGCGAAGAGATACACCTTTCTGACTTTAATGTGAACGCTCTACCCAAAGGCACTAAAGCAAAGACGATTGTGTCTGATGGTTTTAAAAATATCTCTGAGAAGTATGATCTCATTGTGTGTAATCCTCCTTGGTTTGACCACAAAACATACTTCTTCGACATAGAAATAACCTCAGATAGAAGTTTTTTAATTTTTACTGATGAGAAATGGAGGTTACATAAACATATCTTCTCAACTGCATCAGAACACTTAAATGAGGGTGGACATTTAGTTTTACTTGACTGCAAATTCTCAACCCACCCAGAAAATTTTAACAACCTCTGGAAAAATTTAGAATTAATAGAATCATTTAATTATAGCAATACAACTCCACCAAATGTAATGACCAGTATTTCATACACAGCAATTTATAGGAAAACAAATGGCTAAGAAACTAAACCTACAGGATGAGCGCGAATACTTCAAACCTTTTAACTATCCTTGGGCATACGAAGCATGGCTCAAGCATGAGCAATCACATTGGCTTCACACAGAAGTGCCAATGGCTGAAGACGTTAAAGATTGGAAGAATAAACTGAACGAGGCTGAGCAAGCATTCCTCACAAACATCTTCCGTTTCTTCACACAAGGCGATATTGATGTCGCTGGCGGTTATGTTACAAATTATCTTCCATACTTCCCTCAACCTGAAGTTCGTATGATGCTTGCTGGTTTTGCAGCACGTGAAGCATTACACGTTGCAGCATACTCTCATCTGATTGAAACTCTCGGCATGCCAGAGTCTACATACAACGAATTCCTAGAGTATGAAGCGATGAAGGACAAGCACGAATACTTTATGGATCTGTCAAACAAGAATGGAACCAAAGAAAGTGTTGCGACTAACATTGCTGCATTCAGTGCATTCACCGAGGGTATGCAGTTGTTCTCCTCGTTCATTATGTTGCTGAACTTCCCACGCCATGGTAAGATGAAAGGTATGGGTCAGATTGTTACTTGGTCAATTGTAGATGAAACCATGCATGCTGAGTCAATGATTAAGTTGTTCCGCACATACGTTGAGGAAAACCTCGAGATCTGGAATGACGATTTGAAGAGTAGCATTTATTCTATCGCTGAGAAAATGGTAGAACTCGAGGACAAGTTTATCGACCTCGCTTTTGCTATGGGTGACATGGAAGAACTTACACCAGACGAGGTGAAGAAGTATATCCGATACATTTGCGATCGTCGTCTGATCAGTCTCGGTATGAAGGGCATCTTCAAAGTCAAGAAGAATCCTCTACCGTGGGTCGAAGAAATGATTAACGCTCCCACGCACACAAACTTCTTTGAGAATCGTGCAACCGATTACGCTCGTGGTGCTATCACTGGTGATTGGGGAGACGTATGGGGGTCAGCAGCATAGATGACCAAGACTAGATGCGAATGTTCGTCTTGTGATGCTATATTTTGGATTGAACATGAAATGGAAAAACAATTTTACCCCATAACTCACTGCACATTTTGCGGTGATGAATTAGACTTTGAAGAAGAACTTCAATTAGATTACGGAGAAGAGGGCGAGATAGATGTATGAATATTCTGCAACAATTAGGCGTGTGGTTGATGGTGATACTGTGGATGTCGATATTGATCTTGGGTTCGGTGTTATTCTTTCTAATCAGCGTATTCGGTTATACGGTATTGATACTCCTGAGTCGAGGACACGAGATCCTATCGAAAAGGTTTTCGGGAAAATGGCGGGATCATTTCTCAAAGACAAACTTGGGGAACGATGCAAACTCCGCACTCGAATGGACGGAAAGGGTAAATTCGGAAGAATCCTCGGAGAGTTTATTATCTTCGATACAGAAGAAAATCGGGAAGTAAGCGTCAATGAGATTATGATTCGTGATAATCTGGCGGTTGCTTATCACGGTCAATCAAAGAATGATATCGAAGCGGAACATCTGAAGAATCGCCAAATCCTGATAGAACGTCTGGATATGCAACTCTGATGCACTTCCTAAATAGTGTATGGCTAAAAAACGGAAACCTAAAGAAAAGCAGGTTCACCGAGTTTATTGCACATACTTTCCCAATGGCGATTATTACATAGGGTATTCGGGGAAACCGCAGAGACTATATGAAAAGTATTATGGCTCGTCAAAGTATGTGCTACAATACGAAGGTGAATTGAAAAAAGAAACGATTGCTGAGTTCGAGAAGAAGTCTTGGGCGAAGATGCAGGAGTTTCTGCTGCAATGGCAACAGAGGCACGATCCAAAGTGCCTCAACTCTATGTTGAATATACGATTGAACAAAGAGCCGTTAGCAGACTTTGTTGAGATAGAGTGGAAACCTTATGCTGATCGATCACATTAGAACAGATACATTCTCTATTGGATGTTTTGGGAGAAGTGGATCTAGAACAATCGCTGATTTTTTATCAGGGTATTACAGCGATTATCAAATGACCTCTGGCAAATTTCGATTTCTTTTTGACGTAGACAACTTGCCTGATGAAGAACTTGATCTTGTTAAAAAGCGGTTTAATGACGACAAACATTTGCAAAAAATGTTAGGGTCTAAATTTATATCGCATCACGATTATACTGTTGACACTATCGATACCTTTAATAATGCAGAGCCAATCAAAATTTTAGTTCTGCGCGATCCCATTGAACGTGCTAACAGTGGTGCGAATTTAGCATTTGACGCAGAACTTCATGGCGCACCTGTATTACACGAAGTAGATTTTGATTCTGTTGATTATATAATCGACTTCAACAAACTATCAGAATATTCAGTAGGTATGCATTTAGGTGGTTACAGGAAAGACCGTGAATTTACATATGACCATCTTGATAATCTACGAAAGCAAGAACTTTCAGTCTCAGATCCCAATTGGGAAGTTCCATGGAGAAAATGGAAAATTGAAGACTATTCATATGATGAAGATATAGAATTGTATACCAACGCGATGAAGTCTAAACCTGAACTTCCTCTCGATGTTTGGAAAAGCCTTGTGAGGAATTACAATACGATCAACTTACCAACAAGAATGTTTGGTAAAAAGTATAAAGCGTGAGAATATTATGGATCCACAAGAAATAGGTGATATCGATTTAATAAGAACTGATAAATTCAATATTGGGTTTATGGGTCGATCTGGTAGTCGCACAATTATGAAAGATATAGTTGGGAGGGCATATGCACACTACCCACTATTAGCATCCTTTTCCAACTTCAACGACAAACAGATATTAGAAGAACAGGGTTCAATTCCTCACATTTTAGTTTTAAGAGACCCAGTTGAACGAGCTGCTTCAGGAAGTCTTCTTGCGTTGTATCCCGAGTATCATGGACATCCCTTTCTACACTTAATTGATTTTGATGTGGTGACACACATAATACGGTTTGAGGACTTGGGTGAGTATTTTTCGAGTCACGAAGGTTTTGTAACCGAAGAACAAAAAAAAGATTTTGATGTGGATAGTTTTGACGCCAAAGAAAAGGTCATTGATTCTGAGCGTAAGCGTATATTCCAAGAAATTGTTGGAATGACTCCAAGAGAAAGATATCTTAATGTTTCTGACATTTTTTATCGCAGGGTTGAGTTACCTGAACTCAGTCCCAAGAACGAGGAAGATCCTGACAGCATCACATTTGAAGAAGCACAGAATTTAAGAGAAGCAGCTGAAAAAATAGGAACATTACCGCCCAGAAATACAAATTGTTGGGATTATACTGATATGTCATTCACACACGAGAATGCTTTGTATGAAAAATTCTTGAATGAAAAACCTAGAATGGATCCAGTATTGTTTAAAGAATTGATGAACAACATTACCAAATTGAACTGTAGAAACAATTTTGGATATGAGGTGATTTAACATGGTGATAATTGAAACAGACCTTTTCGTATTAGCATTGTCTCTTCGTTCAGCGTCTAAAGTCACAAGCACATATGTCATGGGTGTGTCTCACGTGAACGCAGAAAGAATTGGACCATATCTTGACTTAAATCATTATCTTGATAATAGTGACAAAGAAATTTATTTTCTGATTAGAAATCCTTATGATAGGTTTATCTCAGGTTTGCAAAGAGATTTGCTGGTAGAAGGTAAGACCATAGAGGAGTTGCACGAATATCGTAAGGATAATTGGTATCATGGTTGTCCTATCTTACAGTATATACATGACAAAGAATATAAAATTATACCATATGATAGTTTATCAACATATATAGATGCAGACAACGACGAAAAATTTCTCAAGAATTTTAAGAACACCCACCAAGAATCTGTAATAGAATATGCCAAGACAGTAGATCTTCAGGCTGAGTTTGATGCATACGATTATATCATGAACAACAAACAAATTTTATCTCCAAGTCATTTTAAGGATATGGTATCTAAATCAAAGTTAGTGAACTTTACTGGAGTTGGAGATATGGTCTTTTGGTAAGAGTAAACAAGGAGCCACTATGGGGTATGTAGCATTACTATTCGCATCCGCACTGGGTGTTTCAGCTGTTGCTGGTTATTTCTCGATCGTCGGTTTGATGGCGATCTTTCCTGCAGCTGCAATGTCTATCCTAGCGATGGGTATTGTTCTCGAGGTTGCAAAACTGGTCACAGCATCATGGCTGTATCAAAACTGGGAACGAGCCAACTTGCTCATGAAAGCATACTTTGTCCCAGCGGTTGCAATTCTCTCAATCATCACATCTATGGGTATCTTCGGATTCCTGTCTAAAGCGCATATTGATCAGGGCGTGGAAAGTGGAGATGCAACTGCCCAAATCGAGAGACTGGATATCCGTATTGCATCCAACGATAAATCGATCGCTCGTGCACAACGCACACTCGATGGATTCGATAATGCTCTCGATGAATACACAGAGAGAGGATTCATCACTCGTGGGTTGAAAGCACGCGCAGAACAAGAACCAGAACGCGAAGCCATGCGTCAAATCATTGACGAAGCTGAAGCCGACAACGATGTACTATATGACAAACGCTCTGAGATGTCTGCCGAGGTTCGAGCATTCGAGGTAGAGGTTGGACCAATTAAATATATTGCTGACCTCATATATGAAGATGGTAGAGAAAACCTAGAGGAAGCAGTTCGGGCAGTAATCATCATGCTCGTTTTGGTATTCGATCCTCTCGCTATTCTTCTCGTCATTGCAGCAAATATGCAGTTGAATATGGCTACAGGTAAGCGCATCGAGTTTATGTCCCTTGACGAAACAGTCACTGAAACTGCCGAAGAAATTGTCCCTGAGATAACAACAGAAGAAAATCCGCACGTTGAACAAGACAGCGATCTTCCTCCAGACGATGAACCACCAGAGGAAGTTAA
>CENT01097811.1_pt1 | contig 10172 bp, 7 predicted proteins | sample 530141 | NCBI WGS metagenome assembly CENT01 (sample SAMEA2591074, study PRJEB7988) | marine metagenome | isolation source: saline water (ENVO:00002010), including | reverse complement strand
ATTTATCCAAGACCCCATTCACAAAATTATTGCTGTTGGGAGTTGAGTAGTCTTTGGTAATTTCTAGATATTCGTTTATTGTTACTTTAGTCGGTATCTGAGGAAAAAACAATAATTCTGCGATTGCAATTTTGAGGACTACGCTATCAAGTCTGGCAATCCGATCAGCATCCCAGTTTGGAGTTTTTCCTTCCAATTCTTTTTGCAAATCTTCGTCTTTTGCAATGACCTTTTCTAAAAGTTCTCGGCCAAAAAGAATGTCCTCTTGATTTTTTGTAAAATCTGGAAAAGGAAGTCCACTTTGTTCGTCAGAGCTGAGTTGCTTAAACGTTTTTGATAAAAATGTGTTGACAAGAGGTAAGTCGTCAATCCAAGTAATGTTTTGATCTTCAAGATAATCGTATAAGAAATCGGAAGATGCGATGTGTTTTTTAAAACATTTTGAAAACCAATTTAGATCTTGTTCCCAATGTGGCTCTGAAATTTTTTGATATTCACTAAAAGCACTATCTGAGGTAGTTTTTCGAAGAAGTTCTTTTAAAAAAACAAATTGTAAATCCCACTTTAAGACATTTTTAGACTTTAATTTTTTTTCTAAAACGGGATGCTGTTGAATCATCAATAATACCTTATTTTGAGAAAGTAACTTGAGGTGTTTGAACTTTACTTTATCCGACCCTAACCTCTCAATGGTCATCAACTGATCTTGAATAAAATCCATAAGTGCTTTAATCAGGCCCAATATAGAGATGTAAAGATCATAAGATTGTGAAACACTGGTATCGAAAAATTTGAGTTCATCTTCGAGTTTGCTGTTTTCTCGTTGAGAAAAAGAGTACACAGATTGCATAACTTTAATGCGAATATGTCGTCTTGTGAGCATGTTTAAGAACTTTAGTAGTACGAAAATACTTCATTAAAGTGAATCCCAAGCCCTACCAATTAAAAACTTTCGATGAGCTTTACTTTTTAGCGTTGGCATTTGATTACATTTGTTGAGATAAACTATGAAAGAGCTTCGCTACTTAAATAAGTATTTTTTAAAATACCGTACCAAACTTCTTTTGGGGTTTTTAATTACCGTCATAGCAAGAATATTTTCCTTGGTAGCTCCTAGACTGATTGGAAATTCTCTTACTGCGGTTGAAAATTATTTGCAATCCGAAAGCGGTGATCTCCCAGCAATTAAGCAAATCCTTTTGATTAATATACTGGTGATAGTAGGCACCACATTAGCCTCAGGATTCTTAACTTTTCTAATGAGGCAAACGATCATCAATGTCTCTCGTTATATCGAATTCGACCTTAAGAATGAGATCTTTTGGCACTATCAACGATTAACCCAACGTTTTTACAAAAACAATAGAACAGGTGATTTAATGAATCGCATTAGTGAGGATGTGGGTAAAGTAAGAATGTATGTAGGTCCTGCATTTATGTACAGCACCAACACTATTGCCCTTTTTATTATCGTCATTTCTTACATGATTAGTATAGCTCCTGAATTAACTCTTTACACTGTTTTACCCCTTCCAATACTGTCGATTACAATCTATAAGATCAGCAGAATCATCAATCAAAAAAGCACACTGGTTCAGGAGATGTTATCCAAAATGTCCTCTTATGCTCAGGAGAGTTTTAGCGGGATTGCAGTGATCAAATCTTATAACCTTCAAACACAGGCTTACTCTGATTTTAATTCTCTAGCCACGGAGAGTTACAATAAGAATATGGATTTGGTGAAAGTTCAAGCTTGGTTTTTCCCACTTATGATTTTACTTATAGGCTGTAGTAATCTCATTGTCATTTTTGTAGGTGGAAATCAGTACATCAATGGTGCTATAGAAATTGGAGTATTGGCAGAATTTATCATTTATGTCAATATGCTTACTTGGCCAGTAGCTGTAGTAGGCTGGATCACCAATATAGTTCAGCAGGCAGAGGCTTCTCAAAAAAGAATCAATGCCTTTCTAAAAGAACAACCCGAAATAGAGTCCGGTATGGGCGTGACTCAAAAAGTTAATGGAAATATAGAGTTTAAAAATGTTAGTCTGAGCTATCCCGAAACAGGTATTAAAGCACTTGACAATGTTAATTTAATCATACCCTCAGGAAGCACATTAGGTATTATTGGAAATATTGGTTCGGGAAAATCAACCCTACTCGATACTATTTTGAGGCTTTATGATCCTACGCAAGGGTGTGTATACATAGATGGGTATGATCTAAAAGAATATACACTCACAGAACTCCGTGACGCTATTGGATACGTTCCGCAAAATGCATTTTTGTTTTCCGAAAGTATAGAAGACAACATTCGCTTTGGCAACCCCAATGCCTCAAATGAAGAAATACAAGCAATCGCTAAAAAGGCAGTTGTACACGAAAATATCATGAAGTTTAAAGACGGCTACAAGACACTTTTAGGAGAACGTGGAGTTACCCTATCTGGCGGACAAATACAAAGAGTTTCCATTGCTCGTGCATTAATTAAAGATCCTCAAATACTTTTACTTGACGATTGTCTTTCTGCTGTAGACACAGATACAGAGGAAGAAATTCTAAAACACCTAAAATCAGTCACTAGAGACAAAACAACCCTGATTGTTAGTCATCGAATTTCGTCCTTAAAACACGCAGACCAGATCGTTGTTTTTAAAAATGGCAAAATAGTTCAACAAGGCCAACACACTGATTTAATTGAGGTTGAGGGCTACTATAAAGAATTATTTGAAATTCAGCAGGCCAACAGCTCTAAATAATTGGTAGTGTTTAATTTTTTTAATAAAATTGCCATATAACACTAGAATAGATTAGATAAAATGCGTGATTACGAAGATGATAATATAGAGGAGATTTACTCAAAAATCCTAAGAGCTGGAAGGAGAACCTATTTCTTTGACGTTAGAGAAACAAAAGCGAGTGACTATTATTTGACCATCACCGAGAGTAAAAAATTTACAAACGAGGACGGTTCCTATTACTACAAAAAGCACAAGATCTACCTTTATAAGGAAGATTTTGAAAACTTTACTTCCTACCTACAAGAATCCATCTCGTTTATTTTTGAAAATCGTGGTCATGAAGTAATCAGTGAACGTCACCAAAAAGATTACTCCCCAGATAATGTCAATTCTGAACAAGAGTAAACTACTTTTACACGCTCCACCAAAAAATAGCAGATTTAATTTTTTATGTTAGTAATATTTTGAACCTTTAGGTCTCAAAAAACAATTACTTTATGAGAAATTTAATTTCTTTGATTGCAATTATTGCATGCAATTCAATCTTTAGTCAAGTTTCATTAGACTATTACCTAGAGGCAAACCATCCTTATGATCAAAGCATCCCAAAACCCAAAACGCTATTGGGCTATGACGTGGGAACTTGGCATGTTTCTCATGATAAATTAGTCAATTACATGCAACGTCTCGCAGAAAGTTCAGATCGAATTCAGATAGAAAATAGAGGAAGTACATATGAAGGCCGTCCCATTTTGCTTTTAACTATAACCAGTCCTGAGAATTACAGTCGAATAGAAGAAATTAAAAGCAATCATCTGGCACTCACAGAGTCAGAGGCTGATCAAATTTCTATTGAAGATCAACCCTTAGTAGTTTATCAAGGATTTTCAATTCATGGGAATGAGCCAAGTGGAGCCAACTCAGGCTTACTCCTTGCTTACCATCTTGCTGCAAGCAATGCTCCGGAAACACTAAAAATGCTCGACGAATTGGTCATTTTATTTGATCCCAGTTTTAATCCAGATGGCTTACAACGTTTTGCTTATTGGGCAAATACCAATAAAAATCAAAACCTTACGGCTGATCCAAATGACAGAGAATACAATGAAGTTTGGCCACGAGGTCGGACGAATCACTATTGGTTTGATTTAAACCGTGACTGGCTCCCTACCCAGTTGCCAGAATCTCAAGCAAGAATTAAGACATTTACTGATTGGCTTCCAAACATCCTTACTGATCATCACGAAATGGGAACCAACTCCAGTTTCTTTTTTCAGCCTGGTATTCCTTCAAGAGTCAATCCTTTAACCCCTGATATGAATCAGAAACTGACAAAAAAGATAGGTGCGTTTCACATTGAAGCCTTCAATAAACTCGGGTCTCTTTATTATTCTGAAGAAGATTACGATGACTTTTACTACGGAAAAGGATCTACTTATCCCGATGTAAATGGAAGTATTGGTATCTTGTTTGAACAAGCCAGCTCAAGGGGCCATTTACAAGAAAGCGACAATGGACTTCTCAGCTTTCCCTTTACGATTCGGAATCAGCTAACCGCAGGATTCTCTACCCTAAAAGCAGCGACATCATTACGTATAGAACTTTTAAACTATTTTAAAAATTTCTATGCTGACATGAGAAACAAAGCCTCAAAAAGTAAACAAAAAGCAATTGTGTTCAGCAGTGGTAAAGACCCTGCTAAAAGTTATCATTTTGCCAAAATGCTTGAACGTCACAAAATTAAAGTTCATAAATTGAATGGAGATATAAGTAGAAATGGTAAAAAATACACTTCAGAAAACAGCTATGTCATCCCCTTAGAACAAAAAAAGCATCAGTTGATCCAGGCAATGTTCACCAAACAATCCACTTTTAGAGACAGTCTCTTTTATGATATTTCTGCATGGACCTATCCTTATGCCTTTAACCTCAACCACAGCATAGAAAGTAATGCTTCATTAATAGGAGCACCAATTGATGAAATTGCTCCTGCTCAGGGAAAAGTAACCTCCAAAGCAGCCTATGCTTATTTATTTGAAGCTCACAATTACTACACACCAAAATTATTGAACCATTTGCACCAAAATAATATTCGGGTGAAAGTTGGGTTAACACCTTTTACACTAAATGGTAAGCGATATGACTATGGAACTTATATGATTCCTGTAAAAAATCAAGAGATTTCAGAAGACGCATTATACAATATCTTGCAAGAAGGAGCGCAAGCAAGCCATGTTACCATCCATAGTTCAAAAACAGGTCACACAGATGGAATAGATCTCGGGTCAAGAGACTTTACCTCAGTAAAAAAACCACAAATTGCGCTTTTAGTAGGCGATGGAGTTCGCAGCTATGACGCTGGAGAAATATGGCATTTGTTGGATACTAGACACCATATTTCCATTTCTAAAATTGACTCTCGTAACCTCAGTCGTGTAGACTTAAGTCGATATACCCATTTTATTATTCCTAGTTTTTCTGGTTCAGGACTTAATCCACATATAGATAAAATAAAAGGATTTGTCCGTGAGGGAGGTACCATTATTGGGTATCGAAATACGAGTAGATGGCTGGAGAAAAACGATTTTATTGAACTCGAATTCTTGAAAAAAGAACTGGTTGCCGAAGACGTGAGTTTTGAAAATAAAGAATTGTTTAGAGGTGCTCAGCTTACAAGTGGTGCAATATTCAATACAAAAATTGATAGAAGTCATCCGATTAATTTTGGCTTTCAAAATGAAAACTTAGCTGTATTTCGAAATACCAATCTTTATATCAAACCTGACAAACAAAGCTATAATAATCCAATAAAGTATACGAATAACCCTTTGTTAAGCGGATATATTTCAGAGGAGAATTTAGAGTTGATTAAAAATACAGTTCCTTTTCAAGTTCAGCGTATGGGGAGGGGCCGCGTCATTGTATTGACTGACAATACAAATTTTAGAGCTTTCTGGTATGGAACCAATCGCATACTTACCAATGCATTGTACTTATCAGATAAAATGTAGTTTATAAAATTTGTTGCCCGTTAGGCAAATCATTTTCGGGAGCTAATAAGATCACGTCTTCTTGGTCCTTGGCTCCCAGGACGAGGCATTGGCTCTCAAAATGTGCAATTCTTTTAATGCCAAGATTTACCACCGCTATGATCTGTCTTCCTACTAAATTTTCTTTAGTGTAACGCTTAGTGATTTGGGCAGAGGAGTTTAGTTTTCCAAGTGGTCCAAAATCAATTTTCAGTTGGTAGGCTGGCTTTATGGCTTCAGGAAAATCCTTTGCCTCCAATACCGTTCCGACTCTAATATCCAATCCTTCAAAAGTGGTAAAATCAATCATAAAGCTATTTTGATTGCCTCAAAAATACTACTTTTAATTCAGCATTTAAATAGAATCTTTATGGCACTTACAGAATCTTATATGCTTCCTTTAAAGACAGAAGCACCTTCTTTTTATCTGACAAATGTAGTATCTAATCAAAAAGAGTCTTTAGAGAAACTACAAGGGTCCTCTGGAACCTTGATTATTTTTATGTGCAACCATTGTCCTTATGTCGTTCATTTGATGGACGCCATCGTAAATACCGCTAATGATTTTTCCAAAGTTGGGGTTAATACAATTGCCATTTCGAGTAACAGTATTATCAGTCATCCACAAGACGGGCCAGAAAACATGAAAAAACTCGCCTTAGAAAAGGAGTTCTCGTTTCCTTATCTCTTTGATGATACTCAGGAGGTAGCACATGCTTATAAAGCCGCTTGTACACCTGATTTTTATTTATTTGACTCTGAATTAAGCCTATATTACAGAGGTAGATACGATGACTCAAGACCTGGAAATGAGCAACCCATTACGGGTAATGAACTACATCAGGCTTGTACATCCATGTTGAAGGGAGAGGCCTTAAAGGCATTGCAATACCCAAGTATGGGTTGTAATATAAAATGGTTTGAGGGTAATAGCCCTGAAGAGCGATCTTAAAAATCTACCAATTCTACATCAAAAATCAATGTGGCATCAGGAGGAATAACTCCACTTGCTCCTTGAGCACCATATGCTAGGTGACTTGGAATAACAAGTCGAGCACCAGCGCCTTTGGTCAAAAGTAGGATACCTTCATCCCAACCCGGTATAACCTGACCTACTCCTACTGTAAATTTGATAGGCTCACCTCTTTGGTAAGAAGAATCGAAAACTGTTCCGTCAACTAAAGTACCCTTGTAGTGAACAGCTACCTGAGTTCCTTTTTCAGGAATTGCACCTGTTCCCTCTTTGGTGATTTTATAATACAGGCCACTAGGAGTTTCTTTCATCCCTTCAGTAAGCCCAGCAAGGGCTTTTTTAGCGGCTTCAGCTGCTGCTTTTTTTCTTTCTTCAGCAGATGAATTAAAGGTGTTGAATGCAGCCTTGGCATCCCATTGTTCTGCTTCTTTCCCATGTCGCTCTATGGTTAGAGACTCAATAATGTCTCCTTGAGCTACCTGATTTACCACCTCTTGGCCTTCAACTACATAACCAAAAACGGTATGTTTACCGTCGAGCCAATCCGTAGGTCCATGAGTGATAAAAAACTGGCTACCGTTAGTGGCAGGACCTGCATTTGCCATGGAAAGTGTTCCAGCTTTATTATGCTTAAGGTCAGGATGAAATTCGTCGTCAAACTGATATCCAGGCCCTCCTACTCCAGTTCCCTGAGGACAGCCTCCTTGAATCATAAAGTCTGGAATAACGCGGTGAAAAGTCAAACCGTCGTAATAAGGTTCTCCCTCATTTTTATGCTCATTTTTCTGATTCCCCTCGGCCAAAATCACAAAATTCCCAACTGTGCCAGGAGTTTCTTTATGAGTAAGCTGAAGAACTATTGCACCTTTAGATGTCTCAAACTTTGCGTAAATACCTTCCATAAAAATGAATTAAGTGGCAAAGATAAGAATCCCTCTCAGACCAAAAAGTTTAATTGGCTATTTCACTCATGAACTTCATTCTGTAAAGTCGAAGCTCTTCTTCCTCATAATCTCCCTCAAATTCATCAAGTGCTTGCTCTATGGAATCTGAGTGTGATTCGATAAAGTAATCGTAAAGTTCTTCCATTTGATCTTCATCAAAAAGATCTTCTAAGTAGTAATCAATATTGAGTTTTGTGCCTGCAAAGACGATGGTTTCCATTTGGGAAATTAAATAATCTATTTCCATACCCTTTGCAGCAGCAATATCTTCAAAGGGAAGTTTTCTATCGATACTTTGAATTAAAAAAAGTTTTAGTGATGAATTGATTCCTGTACTTTTTACAACCAAGTCATCAGGTCTTAGAATTTGATTTTCTTCAATATAATTTTGTATTAGTTCAAGGAATTTCTTCCCATACCGCTTTGCTTTCCCCTCTCCAACTCCATTAATATTGACCAACTCTTCTTGTGTGATGGGATATTTTAGACACATATCCTCCAGCGAGTATTCTTGAAAAACGGCATAAGGCGGTACTTCTCCGGCAGCAGCAACCTCTTTCCTAAGAATTATTAGAAGCTTCATTAAAGCGTTGTCAACCCCTTTTGAGTGTGCTCGAACAATAGGTTGATTATCCAAGGAATCGTATTTGTGATCTTCTGTCATTTTAAAGCTAGTTGGCAACTCTAAAAATTGCTTCCCTTTATCAGTCAAACGAATCACTCCATAAGTTTCGATCTCTTTAGCTAAAAAGCCGGCCACCAAACTTTGTCGGATAAGCGCCATCCAGTAAAATTTATCGTATTGCTTTCCGCTACCAAAGATGGACAGATCATTAATTCTATGAGAACTTATGAGGGCATTCGATTCTCCAAGTAATGTTTTTACTATTTCTTTTGCTTTAAACTTTTCTCTAGTTTCACGTACAGCTCGGAGTAGAATTCCCAGTTCATTTTGAGCCTCAACTTGCTTTTTGGGATGGCGCATATTGTCGTCCATATCCCCTCCTTCTCCAGTTTCATTGTCAAAAGCTTCACCAAAATAATGCAGAATAAACTTACGCCTCGACATAGAGGTTTCAGCGTAAGCAACCATATCTGATAGTAAAGCCATGCCAATTTCCTGCTCTGCTAAGGGTTTTCCCGACATAAATTTTTCGAGCTTTTCAATATCCTTATAAGAATAAAATGCTAGACAATGACCCTCACCACCGTCTCGCCCTGCTCGGCCAGTCTCCTGATAATAACTTTCTATACTTTTCGGAATATCGTGATGAATCACGAAGCGAACATCCGGTTTGTCAATACCCATTCCAAAGGCAATAGTGGCTACGATAATATCACATTCATCTTTCAAAAATCGATCCTGATGACTTACACGAGATTTAGCATCCAAACCTGCATGGTACGGCAGGGCATTTATTCCGTTTACTTGAAGTGTTTGTGCTAATTCTTCTACTCGTTTTCTTGAGAGACAGTAGATGATTCCTGATTTATCAGGATTTTGTTTTATAAAACGAATGATATCTGAATCTACCTGAGCTGTTTTCGGTCGAACTTCATAATATAAATTCGGGCGATTGAATGAAGCCTTAAAAACTTTAGCGTCAGTAATACGAAGGTTTTTCATGATATCCTCCTGTACTTTCGTGGTTGCTGTGGCGGTTAAAGCTATTATAGGAACCCGCTGATTGAACTGTTCCAATATAATACGTAAATTTCGGTATTCAGGTCTAAAATCGTGTCCCCATTCTGAAATACAATGGGCTTCGTCTATTGCTAGAAAAGAAATTTTTATCGATTTGAAAAAATCAATATTTTCTTGTTTAGATAGGGATTCAGGCGCTACATACAAGAGTTTAGTTATGCCTGCACGTATATCACTTTTCACTTGAGCAACAGCCGTTTTATTAAGAGATGAGTTTAGTACGTGGGCAACGCCATCTTCTGAAGAAATCCCTCTTAAAGTATCCACTTGGTCTTTCATTAAGGCAATCAAAGGTGAAACCACTATAGATGTACCCTCTTGAATTAATGCTGGAAGCTGGTAACAAAGTGATTTTCCTCCTCCAGTAGGCATGATTACAAAACTGTCGTTTTGTTCCAATACATTTTCAACTACCGATTCTTGCAAACCTTTAAACGATGAAAAGCCGAAATATTCCTTCAGCTTGTTTTTTATTTCATCTACATTCATTAAAATTTGAGTGAGTTAGATTTCTTTTTCACCCTAATATACTACAATTTTAAAAGCTAGTCAAAAAAACATAATGTAAATAAAGTGTTTTATGGGTATAAAAGTTTGAATCAAAAAAAACAAACTTCCCGTTTGTTTTTGATATTTTTGCTCTTCCTAGTTTAAGATATAAAAGCTTGAATATGAGTAAAGATTCGTCCAAAGATGAAATGTCTTTTTTAGATCATTTGGAGGAATTGCGTTGGCATTTAATTCGTTCTGTTTTGGCCATTGTAATTGTTGCCACTG
>CENT01087760.1_pt1 | contig 10172 bp, 1 predicted proteins | sample 530141 | NCBI WGS metagenome assembly CENT01 (sample SAMEA2591074, study PRJEB7988) | marine metagenome | isolation source: saline water (ENVO:00002010), including | reverse complement strand
CTCTTATTTCTAACTACAGTCTTAAGTCTTGGTTTTGCATTAGATACTTCTAAAGTTGCAGTTAACTTAAGTTTGGGGAATGTTCCATTAGAAGGAATAGTACCAAAGTATGTTGTTGGTAGCTGTAAACTAATACTACCAGAAGTAAGACCACTCGATGTATCAGTAGAAGAAGTAATCTCCACATCATCTTCTTTCAAGAAGATAATATCACCTTCAACAATATCAGGTGCATCACCAGGATCAATAACAGTAATAATTAAATTTTCTTCACTGAATGCAGCAAACCTTTGTGTTCCAAATGGTAATTGTGCAGCAAAAGTAATAATACCACCACCAGAAGATGCAGTAGTTACAAAATCTCTACGGAAGAAGTATTTGATCTTGGTGTCATCGCCACCAGCAGAAATTTGAGAAACTTGCTTGCTTCCAGTAGAATATAGAAGTGTGCCACTTGTAGAATTGTCTACCTTTGGACGCAACCTTACAATACTCGCATTAGTAACAGAACCTGGTAAAGCTGTATCTAGATAAATTCTAGATTTATATGCTCCCTCTTGTTGTGTAGCAAATTGTACAATTGCACGAACTAGGTTGTTGTCATCATCAGAGAATTGAATTAGATCTCCTTGTTGTACATCGGTAGATGCATCAGCACTGAAACTAGTAGACTCAACAAAAGTAGAACCCTGAGTACCAAAGAATGTATAATTTGTTACAGTTTTAATTTCTGAATACTTTTGACTATCAATTGCAACGTCTGCAGAGAAACTATTTGCATTTCCTGAACCATAAGAACAACCAAGAGACTTGACATTCTGTGGGGTATATGTAGTTACTGTATCTCTATAAAGAACTGGAACAATAGCAGCAGCTGAATTTGGAGCTCCAGCAGAATCTGGATTCTTAGCTGTTACAGCTGGTGGTTGTGCATACTCTACATTAACAGCAGATCTATTAGTAATCGCTGCTTTATAAATTTTTCCATCAATACTCTTTAGTAATTCAACTTTGGAATTATCATACTCCAATCCATTAATTAAAAGTGTTACGCCATCTGCGTATCCTAAACCTCTATTCTGTACAATAAAATGAGAGATAGTATTTTCTCTGGCAATTCTTACAGTATTACCATCTTCATCTCTAATTGTTTCGCCAGGTAAAAATCTACCAGATAATGTTGTTACAAACAGAATAGTTCCTGTACTGTATACACCTGAAGGTGTTCCTTCTACAACACCATAAGCTCCGCTATCTACACCAAAAACATATTTACCTTCATCATATCCAGATGGAGTTGTCTCAACAATAATCTTGGTGAAGAACTGTGGGTCGAAATAAGAAATTCCAAACGTTGTATTGTATGCATTAGTTCCAGCAGCTAAACGACCTTTGGAAAGAACAATATCAGAATCTGAATTAAAACCTGAACCTCTTTCTTTTAAGAAGAAATTATTTGGTTTTACCTTACCAATGATAGGAGTAATTGTGTTACTGTAATCTACAACAAAACCAAATTCAGTTCCATCTGCTGCAGCATCACCTTCAGTTAAATAAATATTTCTCTTATTTTCATTATCAGAAAGATCATATTCTACTAGCAGTTGTTCTAATTCGTTTTTAGGACCAAATACAGTTAGTTCTAAGAACTGAACAGATTCAGACGCATTAATAAGTGGTTTGTTTATAGTAGCAAACGAAAGAGTTTTAAATGATCCAATAGCAGTTGGTGTTCCTACATCACTTCTAGTCTTGATATAAAATAATTCACCAAACTGAGTTTGGAAAGTTGCGTCAGTTACAGCTCCAATAAGAGTAGTTGGATTTGTAATTTGTAGTGTGATAGTTTTAATACCATCATCTGCAGAGAAGAATTTTCCTCTCCTATCGATTGTTTGTCTATGATCTGTTGTAAGTTCTGTATTATTAAGACCAATAGAACCATCATTAAATGATGAATATAAAAATACATCAGGATATGCAGTAAGTTCAGATCCTTCTTTGTTTAAAGGAACACTGCCATATACGTTCGTAATACAGTAAGAAGGTAAACCTCTAGATTTTAGAGTTACATTGTCAGAAGAAAGACTTTCTCTAGCTTTATTAACTTCTAGATACTTAGTTTCTTTATTGACAATCTCGTAACCCTTGATGTATGCTTTACCAGGACCTACACTAGCAATCATCTTTCTAGCAGATGTTCCAGCATCATATCCATTGTATAGACCAAATTCGTCTACAGCATAGAAACCTTTGTTCTTATCTTTTTGTGCCCACTCTCTAATATCAACAGAGAAGTTGTCAACAACATAATTACCAGATTCATCAAATGTTCTACGTGCTAGAGTTTGCTCTAGAACACTAAAGTCTGTAGATGAAACTTTGCTTTGTACTTGTCCTCTAGAAACAGTGAGGAGTTGAATGAAATTTTTATCAGTAATTGCATTTAGCGCAAACTCTTTTAACTGTAAAGAGATTTTTAATCTATGTGCGCCAGGTGCAGTATAGTTAGAAGAACCAATTGCATTATCATATAGAGATGCATCTTCCTCAGGAGTTACAATCTCTTCTTTAATTGTAAAACCAATTTTTGCAGATGGTTTATTATAATATTCATCAATGACTAGTAGTTCTTGATTGCAACGAACGAAGTAACCATTGACAAAGTAAATACCTTCTTCTACTTTAACAGCAGAACCGTAACCCATTGCAGGACTTTCTAAAGAAGTAGTCTCCTGAGTGTCTGGATTTGTTACTTGAATACTAGTTGGTAGAACACTACCATCTGTACCAACAACTAGAAGAGGTGTGTTAACACCATCAACAACTTCTAGAGTTTCACCTTGGCGGAAGGTTGACTCTGTGTTGGAACTACCACTATTAATGTAATTTACATATAATGTATCAGCGGAAGATTCTGTTGCTAAAGTTGTTGCGAGAATAGTAGCTTTAACACCAGAAGTTAAACCAATTAGTTGTTGACCAATTAGTTGTGAAATATCATACTTCTTATAAACAATATCGTCTCCTTCCGAGACCGCAACCTCAGAAACAGACGATAGTTTTACGTAATCTAATTTTGTATTAAGACCTACTTCTCCAGGTATGACAAGTTCACCTTGTTTAAAGGCATACTTGCCAAAGCTTTCAACCTGATTCTGTAGAATAGATTGAACCTGCGTTAATTCTCTGCCTTGGATTGAATAACCTGGACGGAAAAGAATCTTATAGAAATTCTTGTTCGCATCAAAGTCTTCGTAGTAAGGACTTACATTAAGGTTCGTCTTTTGAGGCATCGTACTCCGCCAATAATACTAGTATTCTCGTTGAAGTATTTAGCGAAGTAATCAAAGAGTATCAGAACTCAATTACTAATTTGATGTCTTCAATCTGGTCAGGAGCACGAGTGATTAGTCTTCTGTTCTCAACATAAATCACGTTACCAGAGTTATTTTCAATCTCTGGATTAGCTAAACCACTTGCAAATGTGACACCTAATAGTGTAGAAGCATAAGAAGTATCTACATTACCAGAAGCAGTAGAACTTTCTCCAGTAATAGCATTAGAACCATTAGATTCAAACGCTCTTACGATACCCTGATCAGTATGTGCATCAGTAGTTTGGATGTACTTCAGAACACCAGCGGTTGTAGAACCACTATCAAGTGTCCATGATACAACTGTACCATATGCTGTACCACCAGTTACAGTCTGAGTAATTTTTTCGTCAACAGCATAGTCTGCAGAAGCACCAGTAATCTTAACGGATTTTAGACCAGAAAGAGTATCAGCGGTTGCAAAAGTTGTAGTACCATAGTTATATGGATCAGCAACAATACCAATACGACGGAAGTCGTTATCAACAGGGAAGTCACCTTGACCTTCAGAGTAAGTAAGGCGGATGTTTGTCATAACACGCTTACCATTGAGTTCTGTCTCATGATCAGAACCATGTCCACCTGCAGGAGCAAGAACTACTTCGATAGCACCAACAGCAGAAGCACCAGTCGCAACTGCACTAGTTAAACCAGCATCAGAGAAGAGGTTGCCGTTAGTGAATAGAACGTTAGCGTAAGTGTAACCCGATCCACGAGCTTGAATCTCAGCAGATGTAATTCCACCAGCACCATTTGTTACAAACTTAACAATACCACCAGATCCATCACCTTTAATACTTGTGTATAGAGTCTGTGATGCAGGAAGACCAGAACCAGTGTTCTCAATCAAAGCAACATCAGTAGCACCAGCAGTAGCAAGAGCTACAACTGCTTGTCTAGACGCATTGCTAGAAAGAACGATTGGCATGAAGTCGGAAGAAAGGAACTTCAGGACATCATCAGTAGGAATGGTGTACATATACTTCCAAATGTAACCAGCACCAGTTGTCTCAGTATAGAGACCAGTAGCAGAAGCATAGTTGCCACCTGCAGTAGATGGTTCTTCAGTTGCGTTCTGTCCAGTTGTGTTAGAAGGATCTTCACCATTGTAAAGACACTTGAATACTTCGTAAGTTGAGTTCATTACGTAGAACTTAGCATCTGCAATGCTTGCAGCACCTGTTGCAGCTTGCTTACCGATTTGACCGCCGCCACCAGGAGTAGCAGAGTAATCGGGTTTAAACATGTCGAACTTAGGGTTAGCTACCAAGTCCCAGTTGTAACGACGGATAACAGTACGTGCAAATGAATCTGTGATACGCTTTGCAGCGATCATTTCATCATACAATGAATACTTTTCTGTTTGGTTGTCTAGAGGAAGGGGTGGAACATCTTCAGTAGCGTAACGATATACACCAGAAACTGCAGTGGCACCTGTGTCGGATCCGCCAGAACCACCACTTCTACCTTTTAAAGTAGAACCAAGAGCAGGAGCAGAGTTAACGCCAGCACTTCCAAAAACGTCGGTAAGAAGTAGGGCACTATCATAAACTGCAGCAACTGTGGCGCGGAAAGCGGTGGAACCATACGTTCCAACATACACTTCGTTACCAACTACAAACGCGGTTGAATTTTGTGTGTGAACCTCTACGTATGCTTTCCATGGTTGTGGGCGTCCCACAAAGAAGTACATCCTAGAGCGTTCCGCACTGGTATCGTTAGGACCTTCGGTTAACGATTCTAAAAATTGCTTAGCATTGAAAATCCTAAACTTATCAGAGATAATAGCAGCCATTGTTTTTCTGTTCCGACGTAGTGTTTGTGCCTGAGTTATTTATATTTATAGCAATATTTATGTAATTGCGAACGGAATCAACTCATCCCCGTTTGATATTGAGTTACTACCTCTTATAAGAGTGCATCCATCAAAGGTATTAGCAGTCTTAGAAGCATATTGAATTACTGAACCACTCGAAGTGAATAGGTAACCAGCATTATCAAAGTATGCAGTATTTAGCGCAGCAATGCTGGTAGGTATCGTACCAACAGTGGTAGTTGTTGTAACTGGTTGTTGGATTGAAGGAGGTGCAAGATTAAATTTATCACCAGCAGATGTATACTGAGATTTTCTTCTCTTAGTAAAATCATCAAGAGTTAAACCACCAAAGAACCTTGATACTTCTTGAATAGTCATACCAGATACTCCCATGCCATCATCAAAAATGCCATCAAAGTGACCGATAGTATATCCAACGTTAGTGATAGCATAGTTTCCAATATACCCACTATCAGCAGTAAAGAGAGCGTTTCTAATAAATTGCTCTGTGCCATTTCGTTGGGTAACGAAGTATTTACCTGCTATAGAAACAAGACTTACTCCATTACCATTTCTTTGAACGATAGGATCTGTCAAGAATGCGACTTCTTGATATCTGTCAACTACACCGCCAGGTGGAGGTGTAATAACAACCTCAGTAGCTTCTCTGGTTACTGACATCGCGGAAGCAGGAGAGATCTGTCGTTGTACTCTCCTTTCAAATCCACCTGCAGTAGATGATGCACTCACCATACTAACATCAGATTCAGATTGGATAGAAGCAACAGCAGCAGATACAACTGCTACATCTTCAATCTGTCTTAGATATGCACCAGCAGACCAGAATTGTTCTGTGGTGTTATCATAACCTCTAATGACTTGTAAGAATCTATCAGTAATTTTTCTATTGTAGAATACAATCTCATCACCAATCATTAGTTTGCCATTAGGAGCAAACTTAGTTGTATCAGGAATGTATACAATATTATCACCAATCTGTAGATCAAGATCCAAGTATGCAGCATTCTCAAAGTAATTGGTATTACTGATTGCATTATTAGGAATTTCTACTTGAACCGTAGTAGTAATTGCTTTAGAAACAGTTGAGATAGAATTTGTAGTTATAATATCCTGCAGTTCTGCAGATACTACTGTTCCACCAGCATATACATCTAAGACTTTAATATCATCAGCTGATGTGGATTCACTTGAGAAGAATTCAAGATAATCTCGTTTTGGATCTAGAGCACCACCAATAGAGAATACTTCAACTTCTTTAAGATCAAATTCTCTCTCGATAACAATCTCGGCATCACCTGCAACTTCTACTTGTACAGAACTAATACCAGTAATATTAGAAAGACCAGACTCATCAATTTCACTGATAACAGATGTAGCAGTCAATCCACCACTTTCAACAAATGGGTTAATACCAATGTTGATTAGTGAAACACCAATGTCTCTTTCTTTGAGAATATCAAACCTTCTGGTTGTAATAACCTTAGGTGCAGTAGTATAACCAGAACCACCATCGATTAGATCGACACTGATTACCTGACCTTTACTTACAAGAACATTAGCTCTTGCACCACCACCATTACCATCCAGTGACTCAAACTTGAGAACTGGTGGTGTATAATATTGATATGCAGTTGGTTGTGTGAGTGGATCATAACTGCGTTGATTCCATGTTAAGGATATTACAGATCCATTTTCAATAGTTGCTACTGCAGATAAACCTTCACCTCTCGTAATTCCAGTATAAGTCTCAATTGAGACTGTACCAAAAATATCATCAGTAGTTTCTTCTCCACCTCTACCGTCTTTACTAGTAGCTTCTGTGGGAAGTCTTTTAATATTTCTAAATCCTTCTTCACCTTCTACTCTGATCTTATCATTGTTAGCAAGATATACAAATGGTGCTTTATATGTTTTGCCATAGAATGTTCCAGACCACTGTCCGTTATCATCTATGAGTAGTTTTCTATTTGCTTCGTCTTTCTTGAAGGTTAGTGTTTGATTACTAATGTCTCCATCAGCAACGACATATGTTCTATCATAATATCCCTTGACAGTAAATGTAAAGTCCAAACCGCTTTCTATAACAGGGTTTTGACACTTTATATCAAAAGTAATATTATTTCCATTTCTTAGTGGATTCTTAAGTTCACCAATAACATTATATGTTCCATTAGCTCTTTGTTGCCAACAATGAATAGGTGTTCCAATTGCATCACCCATCCAACCATATGCTAGTAAGTTATCTAGAATAGGTGTGGAAGTTGTGAAAGAGAATGTTCCTTGTGCGAAATATGTATCAGGAGCAAAATCATATATGTTAAGAACCTGTCCAACATCTCTACCATAAAGATATCTAATATCAACATTATGTTCTTTTTTAATAGGACTAACAAATGTAATATTAGGACCAGATACAGTATATGCTTTTCCTTTTACTTGTAGAATACCATCTAGGAAAACATACATGCTGTCTTCAGATTCAATACTCTGTACAGTATAATCTTCTACATCTAAAATTAAGAAGGGACCATTTCTAATACCATCTACCAGATTAAAGTCGATAGTGAGTCTCTTATAATTACCAACTCCAATACCAACTACTTTTTCAACAGCTGTTGGTTCACCAATGGATTTTGCACCTAGATCTTGATCCCAAATAGGAGCTACGTCAAATTTAACTTTGTTAGGAATTACAGTTCTATCAATTAAATAAGAATCTTGTAATGGATAATTATCAGTAAACTTGGGTCTCTGTAATACAGAGTTGATAGTAACAAATAGATCTTCATCTTCTTCTGTGTTTACAGGAGTATTATCATCCCAATACAATTCAAATTCTTTGTTTTCACCATCAATATAATCTGGAAGTGATCTTGTTACAGATTCTTCTCTAATAACATCATCTAAGTTATCAAACAATGAATCCATTGCAGAAATTACAATTGTGCATTCTTCTGCAGGAAGTAAAGGATCACCAAGGATATTGTAGTTGGAATAACTTAAGTCTTTTGTCCAGTTACCAGATTTATTAGAATTTTGTTTTGTTTTTTCTACAAGTCCTCTACCTTCTGTTAAAATAGTATTAACAATATCATGATAGGTGTTTAATGTGCTCTCTACTTCTGCACATACAGGAGAGATAGAGTCAATCAATACATTAGGATCTGTACCAGGCAATTGATTTCTCATTGCTTGAATTGCTAGATCTCTAGCATATTCAAATGTAGATATAGTTTCAGTTAATTGACCAGAGATGTAATATAACTCTTCACCATATGGATAATCCTTTTGCTGATAGTAAAGCTGTGCTGCTTCAACAATTTTTTCATTTCCACCAAATTTAAGATGATAGACATATGCGTCTAGAATAAGACCGATGTCTCTGCCACACTTAGTAGCAATAGATCCCCAGTTCAATGCAGGATATTGTGCTTGTGCCCAGTTTAGAGATTCGGTTACAATATATGCTCTGTTGAGTGCAATGAGTTGTCCTGCTTTATAGAACATACCAATGTTCTGACCACTCCAAGAAAATGCTGCCTGTGTAGTTCCAGAGAACGAAAGAGGTGCTGTGACAGTTACGCCAGGTGGTACGGTAAAAGTATTGCCAGGAGCAACTGCACCAGTATTTGTCGCAATAGATCCAGTGCTTGCTGTGCCACTTAATAAAGTGGTTCCACTAGGAGCACCACCTCCTCCACCAGAGTTAGCTAGTGCTGCATTGTTTAATGTAATCTGAGTATCACTATCAATAGATAGAATCTTTGTTCCTACAGGGAACGCTCTACCAGAACTTACGAATAAACCAATAGCAAGATTTTTAGTGCTACTAACTGTCATTATAGTAGACCCTTGGACATAATTGATGTTTACATCAATCCAATCCCAATTTCGGATAGCAAGTTTTGCTAATCTAGTTGCATATTCAAAAATAGCAATAGATTGTGTTTTATTGTTCTGAATATAAAGGTATTCATCATCAGAATTAAAGATAGCAGAATAATCAATTGTTTTTATATTTCCACCAAATCTTAAATCATGCTGATATGCATCTAAGATAGCTCGTAGGTTTCTTTCATAGTCATCTTGCTTAGTCGCCCAATCTAAAGATCCATAAGTTGATTTACCATACCCAATAGTTTCATTAATAATAAAGTCAACATTTCTCTCAATTTGATTTGCAGCATCAATCCATGTACCACCACGTTGGAAAATGTTTCTTAATTTTTTAAGGTACTTTGTATTGTATTGTGCATCTTTGAATTGGAATACTTTACCATAGAAAGTAACACCTTTATAATCAGAACCAAATTTAACTCCATCTCCTAAAGGTGGAGCAGAGAATGTAATCTGATCACCAGATATTGTATATGCAACGCCTGGTTCTTGAATTACACCGTCTAAAGTAATAACAGTGCCATATGTTGATGACAAAGTAAATGGTGTGCCATCAACTAAAATTTGGAACTGTGTAGTTCCTTGTAGTCTTCCATCTGTATCATAGTATCCATCAAATGCTGATGCAAGAGATAATTCAAATGTACGAACTTCATTGAATAAAAATTCACTTGGAGCAGCAGTACCAACTGCTTTACGAATTCTTTGATTCTCAACTGTTTGTACAGTTTGAGTAACAATTCTACTTGTGTTCTCAACAGTAATTTTATTCTTTGCTGGATCCCATAATTGAATAACACTAAAGTGTGATGCCTTTGGCATCTCAACTGGCATCTCAGAACTTGCAGTAGCTTCTACATCTACTTGTCCAAATAATTTAAATCCTGCAGGGTGTGTAGTGGATTTAATAAGGTCACGCCATTCTTCAATAGATGTCTTAGATTTAACAACATAAGAATAATCTTGATAGAAAGAACTATCATGAATCTTCTGATTAGATACACCTAACTTACCTTTGTCTGATGTATAGTATCCTAAGTTATCATAGAAACTAGAAATAT
>CENT01029154.1_pt1 | contig 10177 bp, 4 predicted proteins | sample 530141 | NCBI WGS metagenome assembly CENT01 (sample SAMEA2591074, study PRJEB7988) | marine metagenome | isolation source: saline water (ENVO:00002010), including | reverse complement strand
AACGGCAGCCATATATTCTGCTGGATAATGAGCCTTTAAATATGCTGTTTGGTATCCAATCCACGCATAGCAAGTTGAATGAGATTTATTAAATGCGTAAGCTGCGAATGCTTCCCAATCTTTCCAAATTTTTTCAAGTACCTCCTCAGGGTGTCCGTTAGACATTCCTCCATTAATAAATTGCGGTTTCAATTTTTGTAGTAATGCAAAAATCTTTTTACCCATAGCCTTTCTTAAAACATCAGCTTCACCTTTTGAAAAGCCTGCTAATTTTTGAGACAATAGCATAACTTGCTCTTGATAAACGGTAATCCCATAAGTTTCTTTTAAGTATTCACCCATTACAGGGAGATCGTATGCTATATCTTCCTTTCCGTTTTTTCTATCGACAAAACTGGGAATATATTCTAAAGGGCCAGGCCTATACAATGCATTCATGGCTATTAGATCATCAAAAACTGTTGGTTTCAGATCTTTGAGATATTTTTGCATCCCTGAGGATTCATACTGAAAGACCCCAACAGTTTCTCCACGTTGAAAAAGCTCATATGTCTTTAAATCGTCTAATGGAAAGTTATCAGGATCTAGATCAATATCATACTTATATTTTACTTGTTTAACTGTATCCTTTATTAAGGTTAGAGTTTTAAGCCCTAAAAAGTCCATTTTCAGTAATCCTGCATCCTCGACCACTGAATTGTCAAACTGAGTTACGTATAAATCGGAATCCTTTGCAGTAGACACTGGAACAAATTGTGTAATATCATCTGGAGTAATAATAACTCCGCAGGCATGAATTCCTATATTTCGCAAAGATCCCTCTAAGATTTTTGCTTGTTGTATAGTCTGTCCAGAAATAGAATCTTCATCTGCTATACTTTTGATTTCATTAACCCTTGAAATTTCTTCTGAGCGGAGTTTTTCTTTAAGCTCTTGCTCGGAGTAACTAAAAATATTATCAAGTTTGATATTCGGTATTAACTTAGCTATTCTATCTGCTTCTCCTAATGGTAAATCTAGTACTCTTGCAGTATCACGTATAGAAGACTTTGCAGCCATTGTTCCATATGTAATGATTTGAGCAACTTGATTAGATCCATATTTTTCAATTACATAGTCAATAACGCGACCTCTTCCTTCATCGTCAAAATCAATATCAATATCGGGCATACTTACTCGATCTGGATTTAAAAAACGCTCAAAAAGTAAATTGTACTTAATTGGATCAATATTTGTTATTTTTAGACAGTAAGCCACAACTGAACCTGCTGCTGATCCTCTTCCTGGTCCTACAGAAACATTCATATCTCTTGCTGCTGCTATAAAATCTTGAACAATCAAAAAATAACCCGGGTAACCAGTATTTGCGATAACTTCCAATTCAAAGTTAATTCTCTCCTTTATATCTTCTGTTAATGTTGTATAGCGTTTTTTAGCACCTTCATATGTTAGAAAACGTAAATAGTTATTTTCACCTTTTTTCCCATCTACATCGTTGTCTACAATATGAGCCTCTGGAATATCAAATTTTGGTAGTAAAACATCACGGTTGAGATGAAAAAACTCAATTTTATCGATCAATTTTTGAATATTTAATATTGCTTCAGGTAGGTCTTGAAATAATTTTTTCATTTCCTCACTCGTCTTAAAATAATATTCTTGATTTGGAAATCCATAACGAAAACCTCTTCCTCGCCCAATTGGTGTGGCCTGCTTCTCTCCTTCTTTTACACAAAGTAAAATATCGTGTGCATTAGCTTCATCCTTTTTAGCATAGTAGGTATTATTAGTTGCAATGAGAGGAATATCATATTTAAGAGAGAATTGGACCAGTACCTCATTAGCACGATCCTCACCTTCTTCGCCATGTCTCATCAACTCTAAGTAAAAGTCCTCTCCAAATTGATTTTTCCACCACTGAAGCGCTTCCTCAGCTTGATGATCCCCCACATTAAGGATTTTGGAATAAATTTCACCATACGTGTTTCCACTAAGTACAATCAAATCATCTTTGTAATATTCTACTAATTTTTTATCTATACGAGGCACGTAATAAAAGCCGTCAACGTAAGCAGCAGAGGTAAGTTTTGCTAAATTATGGTATCCTGATTTATTTTTTGCCAAAAAGACAATTTGATAACCATCGTCTCTTCTTGTTTTATCTTTATGATCATCACAAACATAAAATTCACAGCCAACTATAGGTTTGATTTTTTTACCATCTTCTAAATTTTTATTGTGATTATTTATTGCTTTAATAAAGTGGAAAGCCCCCATCAAATTCCCATGGTCTGTTATAGCTACAGCTGGCATATTGTCTTCAGCAGTTGCCTCAACCAATTGATTAATTCGCGAGGTTGATTGGAGAACTGAAAACTGAGAATGATTGTGTAAATGAGCAAATGAAGCATTAGTTAATTCATCACTTACCTCTGTAGGTTTTGAAGATTTATCGAATACAAGTTTCTCTTTTTTTAATAATAGTGAAGCTTCTTTTAAGTTTTTGTGAGATAGTCCAATTAATTCAAAAGGAGTGTTTTTTTTACTTATACCAATCGTGTTTGCTTTACCATTTTCAAATGCCTCAGGGTGCAACTTATCTAATCTCAGTAATTCCAAAAAAGCACGTGAAGTTGCTTCAACATCAGCAGTTGCATTGTGGGCTTCATGAAAGCTTTGCTTGAATAGAAAATGATAAAGTTCCGAAAGAGTAGGATATTTAAATTTCCCCCCACGTCCTCCTGGTAATTGACATAAATTAGCCGTTTCTTGTGTACAAGTATCAACTAATGATTTGTCTTCTAATTCATCGGCTAAATTCGAACGTAAAAATTCTGCCCCAACTATATTTCGGTCAAAAGATATATTATGTCCAACCACATAGCTTACCTTATTTAAGGCTAATTTAAATTTATCTAATACTTCTAATAATGGAAGACCTTGATCTTCCGCTAAAGCTGTCGAAATCCCATGAACCTTTTCAGAATCAAAAGGAATTGTAAAACCATCTGGGCGAATAAGGTAATCTTCATGGCTAACAATAAGTCCTTCAGAATCATGAATTTGCCAAGCAATTTGTATACATCGCGGCCAATTTTCACTATCGCTTAGTGGTGCTTTCCAGTTTTTGGGTAATCCCGTGGTTTCGGTATCGAAGATTAAATACATTGAAACTAAAATAGCAAATAATTAATGGGGATAGTTAACTAGTTAATTACTTTTATTAACCATTTGATTTTTACCTTTTTTGTACCTTTCCCTTGAAAAAGAAAAATTAAGCATGCCATTACTGGAATTCACCTCAAAAGGGATTTACTGTAAACAAGCGGACGTCTATCTCGACCCATGGCGGGGCGTGAATAAGGCGATCATTTCACATGGTCATTCTGATCATGCACGCTGGGGCAATAAACGCTATATCACCCACGAAATCAATGTGCCCATTATCCAGCATCGTTTAGGGAAAATCTCGGTGACAGGAAAAAAATACGGCGACCCCTTTAGCATCAATAGAGTACAATTTTCGTTTCACCCCGCGGGACATGTTCCGGGTTCTGCACAAATTCGAGTTGAATATAAGGGGGAAGTTTGGGTTTTTACAGGGGATTACAAAACGCAAACCGATGGAATTTCGGACCCCTTTGAACCCGTGAAATGCAATACTTTTATTACCGAATGCACTTTTGGACTCCCTGTCTTTCAATGGAAAGATCCTAAAAATGTACACGACAGCATCAACCAATGGTGGGCAAAAAATCAGGAAGAAAAAACCAGCAGTTTATTGATGGGCTATTCTTTAGGTAAAATTCAACGCCTACTCAAAAACCTCGACCCTTCTATTGGTAAGATCTATACCCACGGTGCCACAGAACACATGACCCAAGTCTTAAGGCAATTCATCGATTTTCCAGAAACGGAACTCATCACCCGCGACACTACAAAAAAAGAAGTGGAAGGAAACCTTGTCTTAGCACCTCCTGCTGTTTTGGGGAGTGCGTGGATAAAGAAGTTAGGGAAACTATCAACTGGTTACGCTTCAGGATGGATGGCTTTCCGTGGAGCTAGAAGAAGACGGGCTATCGATCGTGCATTTATTCTGTCTGATCATGCTGATTGGAAAGGTCTATTAGCTGTAATTAAAGCAACTAATTGTGAAAATATAATTACTACCCATGGGTATACCGAAATATTTGCACAATATCTCAGAGATCAAGGCTGGAATGCTTGGAACGAAAAAACCCAATACGAAGCCGAAACTCCTGAAACCGTTGTTGCCAAATGAGACGTTTTGCAGCACTCATAGAACAGTTGGATAGTACCAATAAAACCAACCAAAAGGTAGCAGCTTTGACAAACTATTTTAAGCAAGCTCCCAAAGAAGATGCGCTATGGGCAGTCGCCTTACTATCCCATCGCAGACCATCGCGCCCGGTTACCACCACCTTGATGCGTGCCTGGGCAGCAGAACTCGCACAATTACCCGAATGGCTTTTTGAAGAATCCTATCATATTGTGGGAGACCTCGCCGAAACCATTGCCCTTTTAGTCCGTCAGGAGACTGAAGAACCCCCCCCTTCCCTCTGCCGATGCATTGAAGAAATCATTGCCTTAAAATCCAAAAAGGAGGAAAAGAAAAGAGCCTATATTCTTAAACGTTGGAAGAGCCTAGACAACTTTGAGCGCTTTGTCTTTAATAAAATTCTCACAGGGGGATTTCGTATCGGTGTGAGTCAAAAATTAATGACCCGTGCCTTGTCAAAAGCAGTCGATATAGACGAAAATATCTTGGCTCATCGCATGATGGGCCAATGGTCTCCCCAAACCACAACCTTTGACGAACTCATCTTAAACCCCAATCCAGAAGATCAAATCTCCCAACCCTATCCCTTCTTTTTGGCCTATGCTTTAGAAGAAGATTTTCAAGAAAAAGAAGGCATCGAAAACTGGCACATCGAACACAAATGGGACGGCATGCGTTCTCAATTAATTGTTAGGGAAAACAAACATTTTTTATGGAGTCGTGGAGAAGAATTAATCACGGACAAATTTCCAGAACTGACTTGCCTCGCTGACCACCTTCCTAACGGAACAGTAGTGGACGGTGAACTCTTGCCTTATAAAGAGGGAGAAATAGGAAACTTTAATGCCTTACAAAAACGAATAGGAAGAAAGATCGTTTCTCAAAAATTACAAAATGAAGTACCCATTATCATCATGTTGTACGACCTTTTGGAATGGGAAGGAAAAGACATTCGTTGGCGATCCCTTGCACAACGGCAAGAACTTTTGGCTGCTTTGTATAAAAAAATCAAAGGAGAAGGAGTGCCTTTACTTTTATCAGAAGTAGTGCGTTTCTCCACTTGGGAAAAAGTGGCACAAGAACGTGAACGAGCTCAAGATATGCGTAGTGAGGGACTGATGCTAAAACACAAAGACTCTCCCTATGCGGTAGGGCGGAAAAAAGGGACGTGGTGGAAGTGGAAATCGGACCCGAATACCATAGACGCAGTCTTGACCTATGCCATGCGGGGGCATGGAAGACGCACCAATCTTTATACAGATTACACCTTTGCTCTCTGGCAAAACGAAGAATTAGTCACTTTTGCTAAGGCCTACTCCGGATTAAAGGATGCAGAAATAAAGCAAGTAGATCAGTTTGTCAAAAAAAACACTACTGACCGTTTTGGCCCTGTACGTCAAGTAAAACCAGAATTAGTTTTTGAAATTGCTTTTGAAGGTATCGCTCCTTCCCCACGTCATAAAAGCGGAGTCGCTGTCCGTTTCCCAAGGATTTTACGTTGGCGTCACGATAAAAAAATTACTGAGGCCAATAGCCTAGAGGACATTAAAAAGTTACTGTAATGAAAGAAGTCAATCAATGGTTTGGCGAGCAAGGTTGGCGTCCTCAGGCTTTTCAAAAAGAATGCTGGAAGGCCTATGATCAAGGAAAAAATGGAATGTTACACTCCCCTACAGGAAGCGGAAAAACCTATGCGCTTTGGGGTGGGATTGTGCAAGAAGCCTTTCAATCAAAGAAACATCCTAATGGAGTTCAGGCCCTTTGGCTTACTCCCTTGCGTGCTTTGGCAGTAGAAATACAGCAAGCCACTCAGCGAATGACAAAGGATCTAATTCCCGACTTACAAATTGCCCTTCGAACTGGAGATACTTCCCAAAGCGAACGTGCCAAACAAAAGCGAAAACCTTCTTTTGGATTGGTCACTACCCCAGAGAGTCTTCATGTGCTCTTAAGTGCCAAAGACCATCAAAAACAATTTCAGCACCTCAAAGTAGTGGTTGTAGACGAGTGGCACGAACTACTCGGAACCAAAAGAGGAGTGCAAGTAGAATTGGCGCTAGCCTATTTACGCTCTTTCTTACCCAATTTAAAGGTCTGGGGAATTTCTGCCACCCTAGGAAATAAAGACTTGGCAAGAGAAATCTTATTAGGTCCAACAGAAAATTACACTACGGTAAATGCTGAGATTAATAAAAAAATTAAGGTAAAATCCATTTTACCCAAAAACATGGAAAGCTTCCCTTGGCGAGGACATTTGGGCATTCATCTTTTACCTCAAGTATTGAAATTGGTGCAGAAAAACAAAACTACATTGATTTTTACTAATACACGTGCCCAATGTGAAATTTGGTTCCATCGCCTTTTAGATGCCGATCCAAATTTGGCAGGAAACATAGCCATGCACCATGGCAGTATCGACAAAAAAATACGCCTATGGGTAGAAGAGGCGTTACGGGAAGAAAGCCTAAAAGTAGTGGTGTGTACTTCCAGTTTAGATTTGGGGGTGGATTTTAGCCCAGTAGAAAATTGTGTACAGATAGGGAGTCCTAAAGGGGTGGGGCGATTTATCCAACGCGCTGGGCGAAGTGGTCACCGTCCAATGGCAGCAAGCACTATTCACTTTCTACCGACACACGCCATGGAACTCATCGAATCTGTAGCATTACAACGGGGAATAGAACAACAGCAAATAGAAGACCGTGTTCCATATCTCAACGCCTATGATGTGGTACTTCAATTTCTAATGACCCTTGCTGTGGGGAGTGGTTTTCATCCCAAAGAATTATTCCCAATAATTCAAAACACTTTTTGTTTTCAAACCCTTGACAATGAACGTTGGCAATGGATGATTAATTTTTTGGTTAAAGGAAGTCAAAGTCTGGAACATTATGACGAATACAAGAAAGTGACTGTCTTAGAAGATGGAAGTCTTAAGGTCTTAAACAAAGGGATCGCCATGCGACACCGACTCTCAATGGGAACCATAGTGAGCGATGCCAATCTAAAAGTACGTTATCAAAAAGGAGGTTATTTGGGTACGGTTGAAGAATGGTTTGTAGCCAAATTAAAACCCGGAGATGTTTTCACTTTTTCAGGGAGAAACTTGGAACTGATACGAATGCACAATATGGAAGTCATCGTCCGTAAGTCCAAATCAAAAAAAAGTAGAATACCTGCCTGGATGGGTGGACGGATGAGCTTTAGTGCACACCTTAGCGACCTCTTGAAAAAGGCTTTATTTGACCAACGCAATCAAGACACTCCAGAATTTAAAGCTCTTGCTCCTGTATTTCGACAACAATTGAAAGAATCTATTGTACCCCAACCTCATCAGTTTTTAATAGAACGCTTCGAAACCAAAGAAGGCTTTCATACAGTATTCTATCCTTTTGAGGGTTATGCCATCCACGAGGCCCTAGCCAGTTTGATGGCCTACCGAATAAGTTTGATGTCTCCCATTACTTTTAGTATGTCCTTTAATGATTATGGCTTTGAACTTTTATCGGATCAAGCCTTTTCTAAAGAAGACTTTTTGGATAACAATCTGCTGACTTTAGATTATTTACACGAAGATTTAGAAAAAAGCATCAATATTTCTGAAATGGCACGACGTCGCTTTAGGGATATCGCAGTCATCTCAGGTATGGTTTTTCAGGGCTTCCCTAACAAACCTATAAAAGCCAAACACCTACAAAGTGGCTCCCAATTATTTTACGATGTGTTTAAAGACTATGAGCCCGACAACTTATTGTACCAACAAGCCCTTGAAGAAACTTTTGATCACGGGATGGAGCGGGGTAGGATGACCCAGGTTTTTGAAAATATTCTAGAGCAAAATATCGTTTGGTGTGATTGTAGTCAACCCACTCCTTTTTCCTTCCCTTTGATTACCGATCGTATTCGTTCCAAACTCTCTTCAGAAAGTGTAGAAGATCGAATCAAGAAAATGTATCTTCAACTTGAGAAAGCTGGACAATGAAACGGATACAAATCAATGAAAATCATTTTGACTTACACCCAAGCGGTGCACTTTATTGGGTAGAAAAAAAGACCCTAATGATTGCGGATGTACACCTTGGGAAAGTAGCTCATTTTCGGAAAAATGGTATTGCGGTTCCCCGAAAAGCTGAGGGTGCTTTCTATGAAAAAATTACCTTTCTTTTAAATGAATTTGAAGTGGAACGCCTCCTTTTTTTAGGCGATCTTTTCCACAGTTTTCAAAACAACGAATGGCACTTGTTTAGCGCTTGGGTCAAACAGCAGCAAAGCGAGTTGATCCTTATTGAAGGAAATCATGATGTAATTCCTGCTTGGAAATTTAAACAACTGGGCATTACTGTTACACCTGATTTTAAGGAAGATACTTTTTACTTTTCCCATTTCCCTACCGAAAAAAAAGAAAAATTCGTTTTTTGTGGTCATGTCCATCCTGGGGTAAAACTCAAAGGTGCAGGGCTTCAACAACTTAAAATGCCCTGCTTTTACCAAAGTCGAAATCAATTGATTCTTCCTGCTTTTGGAGCTTTTACAGGATTGCATATCCTTAGTCCTAAAGAAGGGGATTGTGTCTACATCACCTCGGGAAAAGAAGTTATGGAAATAGACAAGAATTAACTTTCAAGCCTTTATATTTACCAAAAAAACGATCAATCCGTTATTAAACGTATTTGATAATCTTAGTTCCCAGAAGAAACTACTTGCAGCTTTTTCTGAGAAGCAGTGCGTCCATATCAAAGGTTTAGTAGGTTCGGGTTTTTCCTTTCGTTTTGCAGCTGCATTCCAAAAACAAGATCAATCACTTTTGTTTATCCATGAGAATGCAGAACAAGCAGCTTATTTTTTAAATGACTTCGAACGTTTACTCGGAGCATCCGAAGTACTCTTTTTTCCAGCCAGCTATCGACAAGCCTATGCTCCAGAAACGACCGACAATGCAAACATCTTACTTCGAGCGGAAGTATTAAAAAAGCTGAGTTCCTCAAAAAAACCAAGGATCATTGTAACCTATCCCCAAGCCATTTTTGAAAAAATTATTTCTCAACATACCTTAAAGCGAATTACGCTCAAACTAAAAAAAGACACCGAGGTATCCCTGAATCATATTAATGAGCGTCTTTTTGAAATGGGTTTTGAACGCGTGGATTTTGTAACAGGTCCTGGAGAATTTGCTGTACGTGGTGGAATTATTGATGTTTTTTCTTTTGCCTATCAGCACCCATACCGAATTGAATTTTTTGATGAAACTGTAGAACGACTTTCTAGTTTTGATGTCAGTAGCCAACGCTCGATAAGCGCTTTTGAGGAGATTGAAATACTGCCCAATACCTCCGATCACGACTTTACCGATAAACGAAAATCCTTACTTTCCTTCTTTTCATCAGAGAGTTCTGTTGTTTTCGCAGATCTCGATAAGACAACAGATCGATTGGAGCAACTTTACGAAAAAGCAGAGAAAGTATATCAAGAAATGGATACAACGACTCAATATGCTCCAGAAATTTTATTTGTCAAACCCCAAGAATGGATTGCAGACTGTCAAAATCGTTCGGTATTTGTACTTGAAAAAACAACGCACATTAAAATTAAAGAACAGCTTTTAATCAAGCAAAGCCCCCAACCTACGTTTAATAAAAAGTTTGACCTTCTTGTTTCACACCTTAACCAAAATAAGGATCAAGGTTACAACAATAGCCTTTTTTGTAGTAATGAACAACAAGCCAAACGATTTCATGATATTTTTGAAGAAATGGAAGGAGACATCCATTATCAAACTGAAGTGTTGCCCATTTATGAAGGTTTTGAAGACTTAGAAGCTCAGTGGGCTTGCTTTTCAGACCATCAGATTTTTGAACGATATCACAAATATCAGCTTAAATC
>CENT01096398.1_pt1 | contig 10239 bp, 10 predicted proteins | sample 530141 | NCBI WGS metagenome assembly CENT01 (sample SAMEA2591074, study PRJEB7988) | marine metagenome | isolation source: saline water (ENVO:00002010), including | reverse complement strand
ATTTAAATCTTTTAATATCTTCCAAAAACTCTACATTGGTTTCCAATGTAGGATTACTATAATTTTTGCTTGCAAATAGCAACCAATTATCTTTGGTTATCTCTTCAAACATTTTGACCTACACTAACTTAGCGTAGACCTTGGATGTACCGTTCTTTAAAGTTTCATAACTAACTTCTAAATTTAGACCGCCAGATTTTTTGTGTGATATACCATCATCATTTAAATCAGAACCATCAGTATCTTTCCCAAATCTTCCACCAAATTGACTAACTTTCGCACTAACTTTTCCAGATGTTCCTTCCATTGTAACTGGAGAAACAGTTAAACCTATTCGGTTTAGTTTTTCTCTTAAACTATCTACCGCTTGTTGTGGTTTAATGAATTCTACGTCTGCAATAGAACCTACAAAAGCATTAACTCTATTTAATACTTCTGGATCGGAAATGTTATGAGCGCCTAAATTACCATCTTCAACAGCGTTAGATGTAGCTGTGCCAACCATCTTGCCGTCTTCTGTAATATGTTGTTTAAACGTTTTCATTTTTTGTTTTTTCCTTTTCTTTTGCTGTGTCCTCTTCAGGACAATCAGCGATTACTTCTTCCTCAAAATCGTCCAAGTCTTTATCTTCATAAAAAATCTTAAACTTTTTTATCATCTTCTTTTTTAACTGGATTTGTTGTATCTCCTCCAGCCATTCCTATTAATTTATTAACTTGTTGAATAGCGCCATTGATTGCATTTAAATTTGCTTTCATCTGACCCAAATCAGTTTCAACTTGTTTTATATTTTTACCTAAAGTATCAAAGTCTTTTTGTAGACCAAGTTTCTCCGAGGTAAGTTGTTCCAAATTTATATCCATAATTATCTCCTATATTATATATTATGCAACTGCGTATCCGTGACCTGCAATTACGTTCCAATTTGAATTTTTAAATAATAAAGTAACTGTTTCACCTGGCGCATTTAAAGTTACGGTTGTTCCGCCTCTTAAATTTGCTGGTGTTATAGTTATTGCGTTAGTACCTGCTGTTGCTGTATCTATAAACGTTTTAACTTGACCGCTTGTGCCGTCTGCTAAAGATACTGCCGCTGTTCCTGAAGTTGCTTCTACTTCTGTAACTGCACTTTCTACATCTGCAACTAAAGTTCCAGAACCTGTGCCTGTTAATGATTGGGATGCTTGAGCAAGACCTAAAAACGTTGGTACGTTATTAAATACATTTGCCGCTGATACTTTTTTGTTTATCGGTGTGCCTGATGGATCATCTATTACGTGAAACAGGTCTACACTCGCTAATGCGTTACCTAAATCGGTAAGCTGTGTGACTTTTTTATCTGCCATTTGTTTTCTCCTATTAACCCTTTCGGGAATGCTACTGTAGCCAGTTGACTACATCATAATATTATTTATAAGGGCAACCCTATAGAGGATTGCCCCTACGTTATTGATTATTAAGCGTCAGCTGAATTAGTCAATACGACTAATGTTTCGTGTGATACACGACCTGCTCTGCCACCAGAACCAGTTGTTTTTAGGTTCCAACCTGCGTGAGCAACTTTTCCATCTGATACTTCACTATCTTTGTAATTAAACAAACCAATAGTAACACCTGTGATGAAATTGTCAGCAGTTGCGTCATTAAAAAGGTCAGTACGGTTAGCACTAGACCATTCTTTTCTGATTGCTGCTGTTGCCCATAATGGTGCTCCAGCTGCTTCGTCTTTATTTGTATGACTTGACATATTATTCTCTCCTTTAAATTTTATGTTAAAGTACTCAATTCTTAATATATGTGTATATTTATAATGGGAAGGTGTGCTAGAAACCTAGCTTTTTTAGTTCTCGGATAGTATTTGATGTATTTCTATGAAAGATACCAATACCACCTCGTCTTGTAAATTGATCCGTATTAGGTTTATAATCGTCAATTAATACAGCAGGACTTCTGTATCCTGTTTGAGCATAGTTTTGTTTTTGACTTCTCTTTACAAGATTAACTCTTGCACCACTTATACCTAATTGACTTCTACACCATTTACTTTTACCAGGTTTACAATTTGGGTCTCTATCTGTATATGCTGATAGAATATCTGGTGAATGCTTTTTGATATAGTTCCATAATGTTTTACCATCTGACATCCACGGTAGTTTTTCCCAAAAAGTTTTATCATTCATAATTGGGTTCCACTTGTCTTGTTTTGTGAGGCTCATCCATTTACTGATAGGGACGCCAGTTGCTTTCTCAGCACCTTTTTTAAAGTCTGCCAAGACACCATCCATATCACAATAGAGTTTAGGAAGAGGCATAATCTAATTGCCTCCTAGGTATTATAGTTTATCTCTGGATCTGTATTTACTTTTGAAGCAGGATTTCCAGTCATTGTTCTACCCTTGGTAGGTTCATCTTTTTTCTTAGCAAGTTTTTCTTTTTCAGCTTTTTCTTTAAGTCTTGCTCTCAAAGTTTCATATTTTAATTTGTAAGGACTGACTGCTTCTTTTTTAATTTCTTTTTTATCAGCTTCTTTTTCTGCTTTATCTCGTAAAAGTTTGTTTGCAATTCCAACTGTTAAAGGAACTTGACCTGTTTCTTTATCTGCAACAGGTTTAATTACTTTACCTTTTTCATTTTCTAATTTTGCTTTTAAAACATTTACTTGACCTTGCAAAGTTAAAATTTGTTTCTCCATTGCTGTAGGGTCTTTTGCACCATCAGATTGTCCTTCTTCTTTATCTCTTGTCGCTCTTATCTTTGCAATTTTAACACCTGGTTTATTATCTTTTTCAATAGGTGGAATTTTACTTTCATTTCTTGTAGGTAACAGTACAGAGTCTCCTCTTTCTGTTGTTTCATTAGCTGCTTTATTCCAAATATTTCTAATAGTATTTTCTAAATTTGTTTCTGGTTTTTCATTACCAATAACTTCTTTTTTTGGATCTTTTTTATCTTCTGTAGTAGATACGTTAGCAGTTTTAAAATCAACTTCTTTTTTCTTGTCTTTCATTTTAGATACTTCGCCTGCGTCAATAGTTTCTTGCATATCTTCTGTAGGTCTTTGTGTTTCTACACCTGAAATAGCAAAAGCACTATCGTGGTCTACTGATTCATTTGCTCTTTTTAATGCGTTAGCAACATCTGGATGTTTTGATAATCCTTTTGCAAGTTTTTCAATAGCTGCAACTGCACCTGAATAATTACCTGCTTTGTATCTAGGGTCGTTTAATATACCGTATGCTTGTTTGATTTGTTGTTGAGAAAATGATTCTTCTATATCATCACCTTTAGGTTGTTTTTCTGCAACTCTATATCCAAATCTATATTTTGGTTTTCTACTTTTAGCAAAACTACCTTGTTTTGAAGATGTATTGGCACCACCTCTTTCAGAAATAGTTTCTTCTGTCATTTGTTTTTGACGTTCTAAATTTCTTTCGTTTGCTAGATGTGGTTTAATTTTATTACCTATGTAAGCAGTTTTACCTTCAGGTATCTTTTCTACTTTTCCGCCTTTGTCAATAAAGTCTTTCATTAATGTTTCATCAGCGTGTTTTCCATTAGAAGGTTTCCATTCTTCGTCTAGCTTATTAAAAAATTCTGTCTTTTCTTTAGGTGTCATTGAACCAATTCCACGAATAGAATCTTTTAATGCTTCGTCAAATTTTGCTTTGTAATTAGGGTCTTGGTATTGAGATTGCTGTTTAGCAATTGCTTCTTCAACACTACCTGGTTTTTGTTTTAAATATGTCATAGTACTATTTATAAGGTTATTTACCTGCTTTATCTCCTCGCTTATGTTTCAACCACAATCTTTCAAAGGTTGCTTTAGGACCTACACCAACTACTTGTTCATCTTTTTTAATTGCCTTAGCAATTTCGTGACCTTTTTCTACTGTTGATTTTTTCAATGGTGTTCCGTGGTCTTTTTTAATCTCTTTTGCTTTTGCCATACCTATTGCATATGCTTTATCGTTGTCTTCTTTTCGTTGTTTAGGAATATCACCGTCTTTATTTGGAACACAATTTGGTACTTGTCTTCCGTCTTTTTCTTTCATACCAACTTGCGTATAACCTTTCCAACAAGCTTCTATTAATTCTTCATTTGAACCTTCAATTAATTTTGATATATGTGGTATGTCTGCGTGTTTAATTGCTAGTTGAGTAGGTATATCCATTCTCTTAATCATTTGTCTAACAGCGTCGGTTACATCTGTTGCTTTTTTATTCTTCCATACATTTTTAATATTAGCAATTTGTTTATCACTCATTTTACTTTGTAAATATCCAGTATCTTCTTTAACAATTTCTATTGATTTAGTTTGTCTTACGTCACCAGTTTTATACCACTTAATCCATTTTTCTGCTTCTGCTTTAGTTTTATAACTGCCGTGTATAAATTTACCACCATCCATTTTAGTAACTTGTACAGCAAACGCTTCTGGTACTTCTGTTTTACCTTCTGGTTCTGGTAGTTTTTGTTCAACAGGTGATGTATTTCTACCCATTTTATTAATCTTAAATCCTTTAGCTCTTAATTTCTGTGCTTTGTTTTGTAAATCTTGTAATGTTTTTGCGTCTTCAAAACCTGCGTGTTTTCCATACTTGTCGTCATAAGATAATCTGAAAGGTGCTTTTGCTTCTTCTAATTCTTCTTTTCTCATTTGTGCCAACTGGGAAGCGTTTGCTCCGTGTCTTGAAATGAGTCTTGCTTGCGCTAACATTGACACAAATGGAATATTTGCTTTTAATATCTTAATTAAAAGCTGTTTATTCTTATCAAACTTATCAAATATTTTCATCAACTTATTAGCATTTGTTCCACTAATTGTTTTACCTCTTAATGGTTCGTATTCTTTTTTAAGTTGTGATATTTGACTGTCTGAAAATTCGTGTAATGTTTCAACGTTTTCTCCTAAAATGGATTTAACTGTTGATACTCTTAAATTTAATCTCTTTGCAATCTCTTGAGCAGATTTGCCTTCTGAATCTAACGTATAGATGTCCTTCATACGTCCTTCATCAAACATTTCTTCTTTAACTGTTTTAACAGGTTCGGTATTCATCCACTCTTGGTGTCTTTTACCTGGGTGTACTTTAGAGCAATCGTGTCTTTCTCTTACTTCCGCAAGAGCAACGCTCATAGGTTTTTGATACCTACTTTTTTTCCACTTTGCTAATTCTTCTTTTAAGTCGCCCATTTTATTTGAATCTATTATCTCTTTTAAAATTATATGATAAACTATGTCTACTGTATAAATGTCCACCGTGTGTATCAAATACACGGTTTAATGAGTCCATATACTTTTTGTCTAAAACATTTCCTCTGGCACCTTTTGCTGGAGCATTAACACCAGCCGCCTTTAAAACATCTCCTGTAATTTTATCTACAAAAGCGTGTATAGCTCTTCTTTGTCCTCGTTCAGTATCCCAAATTTTAATGTACTTGCCACCTATACTAGTAGCTACATCACGTCTTTGGTCTCTATATAAATTAGCAAATTGTGGGTGTCTTTTAATTTTTTCCCTAGCAATTTTAAGGTAATCGTCAACCCCTTTTAAAACCATAGCCGAGCTTTCAGCAATGTATAGGTTGTGTACGTAATCTTTGAATTTAGTTGCCATTTCTCTCTCTAAAGTTTCTCAATCATCTTTGCGACTACTTCGTTTAGTTTCGCTTTCCACTCTTCTTTATAACGTTCCTTATATTTATCTATTACTGAATCTGAAGTTGCCCATTCTTTTACTTCATTTTTAGTTAATTTATCCTCACCAACTTTAGCATCCGTAGCCTTACCTGGTCGTGATATGTATGTATCAGTAGGTTTTCCACGGTCTTTTGAGTCAACAGGAGGTGCGTCCTCTTTCTCTCCTGGTGTCATTTGCTTACAATGATTAGCATAATCAGCACCTATTTCATAACTATCTTTAATTTGTGAGTATGGTTTTGGTACTGGTATTGTTTCAACTGCTTCAAATCCATAATCAATATCTAGGTTGTACTCTCTTAACATTGGTTCTTTATCAGCGGCAACTGGAATACAATCCCATATCCAACATTTGTGTAAATTATTATTTGTATCTTCTAATACAACATAGTTCGTACCTCTTCGTACTACTTTACCTTGTTTATCTTCTTTAAGATACTTGACCTGGTCTCCGATATTGAATATCATCTCCCTAACGTATAGGTCTCTAACTTGTTTCTGTTCAAACTGTCCTAATGTCATAACAGGTTTTGAAATATCTGGTTTATAGTCTTCTCTTATACCCATACCTTTTCTGACCGCTTTAAACAGTCCATCAACATCTCTAAATTGAGATGGTAGTCCTCTCTTAAATGACGCCACATCACCTTTTTGAGCAGCATCCCTCATCTTACTCGCACTCATACCTGAAGCGCCTTCAGCGTCTGGATCACGCTCTCCAGCAGATATAACATCTATTGTTTTAAAGTTATAGTATCCGTGTCTATTTTTCTGGTCGTTATACTTTTTAAGTATAGTATCAAACTCTCTTACTCTATCACTACCTACAACAAATTTTAAAATATTATGTCCTTTGTTATATAACATAGTAGCTAAATCTAAAATCATATTTGTTGTATTGATTTCAATGTTTCTAGCATATTGTGGAAACATCTTTTTCATAAAAGATAATTTTTCTCTAGCAGATAATGGATTCTTTTTACTATCTTCTGACCTACTGATATAGATTTTATAATTTCTATCTGCTCTTACAACTTTATTAATAAGTTTTTCGTGACCTATTGTAGGTGGATTAAATCTTCCAAATGTAATTGCAATAGACTTATCAGCAACTGCTTCAGATTTTAAACTATCTATCTCAGCGTCTGTAACTTTATTATCATCTAATATCTCTTTACATTTCTTATAGAATTTTAAGTAATGATATTTCTCTAATAACTTATAGACTACATTTTTAGGTAATCTATTTTTAATACTAAACGTTTTAATTTGTTCTGGTGTCATATCAGAATCAAACGCAGCTCTTCTAGCAGTTAATACATCATCTCCAATATCAACAATATCTTTTATAGATTGTTCAATCTCTTCTAACTTCTCATTAATCTTTTCTTGTAAGTTTAAAATATCATCTGGTTGTAAATCTTTTAATTCATCATAGTCTATAATATCTCTTTTTAATTCTCCTTTAACTACATCTATCTCTTGTACCTTTCTTTGATATGCTGACATATATAATTTCATATCAAACGTATAGTCTGCTGGTCTTTTAGTAAATACATTACCTCTATAATCAAATACTGCGTCTGCTTTATCCTCTTGGTCTTGATGAGTTATAGGATCAGTAATGATGTAATAGTTAATAGGGTGTTGTGTATCAGGTATTAATTTACCATTAATCTTTTCTGGACTTTTAGCAGATAGATACTTATGAGATAATCTTAATCTTTCTTCTTCTTGTTTATCTACAGGTACATCAAACAGTACATTAAAATCTAAATCTGCGTCCTTTCTATATCTCTTTGTAAGTATAGAACCTACTAAACTAACTTTTAAAACTGGATATTCTTTACCAAATTCTTTAAGTTGATTGTCAACTATTTCTCTAACACTAGGTTTAATTCTAGGTGTTTTAGTTTCATAGTCATCAAAAACTCCAGGTGCATATGTATTTCTAGGAGCGTCTATAATACTTTCGTTTAATTTGTTTCTGTACATTTTTTCTTTTGTCATCCAAGTTTTTGCAAGATAACTTTTAATTGGCTGCCTCATATATCGTCTAACTAATCTGTCACAGTTTTGTAAAGTTTGTGACACTAGTTCTTTATCTGACCTATTGTTATCTACTACAATAAAATTTGATTGACCAAATAATCTTTGAAACTTACCTATATTAGATTGTACTTTTTCCCAAGATGATTTAACAATATATTCTGGTATAGTTCTACTTCTAATTTGATTTCTTTCTAACGCAACAGGTAATGTTGTGTTAACAAATATCATATAACAATCATAACCTAATGAGTGTAGTTGATTATATTCTGCACTTATTCTTCCATAATCTCTTCCAGTTGCGTCAATAACTAAACCTAATCTACCAGTTACATAAGTATCTAATTGTCTTTTTGTTGTACCTTTGGCACTATTTCTTATAATATCTCTAAAATATTTTTCTTGGTCAGGCATTTTATCTGAAAGATTTGCCTTCTTTAAACCTCTTTCAAATACTTGGTCTGAATTTACAAATTTTAATCCAGAACCTGCAAAAGTATTACTAGCGATAAATGATTTACCACTACCAGGTCCTCCTGCCATAAAGAAAGCTTTAAATATACCTGGGTCATATAAACCTTCTTGTAATAAAAATTCTTTAAACTTCATTTATTTCCATCCTTTTGGCAACGTAAAGTTTGCCCTACTAAATTCTAATCTATCTACTATTTTTACTGCACCCGCTACTCTATCTACTGCAACATATCCTTCAGGTGCTGTTACTCTATAACCTGTTCCAGTTTTAATGTAGTGTCCTATCTGTTGAATTTGATTCATCTTTTGTATCAATGTGTTCTTCGCATTGCCTAAAGTTACGTGACTTGCTATCGCCATATATAAACCTGATTTATTTTGATTAATAAATCTTAATCCATTTGCTAATATATCTCTATATTTTTGTTTTGCTTTTTCAGTTTTTCTTTGGTCTATTTCTGTCTTCAAAACGTTCTCATAATAATCTCTAAACATATCTTGTAAGACTTTAACCTTTGCCATACTACCTTTATTATTTCTAATGTAATGATTGAAAAATGCTTTTAATCTAAACCCTACAGATAAAGGGTCACTAGCACGACTTGTCATTTCATCTAATACTTTACTTGCTCTACTTAATGAACCTTCTGCCATTCTTAATTGAGCATTAAATGTATTCAATTCTGTTTTAGTAAAAGTAATAGAACCAGAATCGTCTTTATAAGAAGCACTTGCTACCCATACTCTTGAATTACCTGATCCTCTAACATTACCAAAACTTGCATTTAAACTTTTCATATCTTTACCAGTATACATTGTATGAAATACTATACCCATTTTAGCACGAGCAATCTTCTTACCAATATTGCTACTTGCCTGTACTGCATATGTGATTGTATTTGGTGTAAAGGTTATCATTTTTTCACCATCAATTGAAGCTGATTTTGTATCGTTAGTGAATAATAAATCACCTTGTAAAATTTGTTTAATATTTAAACTAGATAGATGAGCAAGACATACTGTTAGTTTTTGAGCGACAGCACCAGAATGGTTTTGTCTTATGTCTGCTGTTGTGTAATTGATTTTAGGAGTTTTATTGAATATTGATTTAGTACCAACAAAGAATTTACCGTTTTCAGGATTGACCCCACATATAATAGCAGGTGCGCCATCCCATTTAACAGTAGTATTGATTTTTGCTCCCGAGTGACCTGCGAGCATATCTCTTACTGATTTTAGAAAGTTAATTGCATTAACTCCACCAGATGAACCTCTATTGATTATATCATCTTCTAGGTGTTCTAGGTGTGTATTCTTGTCGTTTGTGGTAAAACCTTTAAAACTAAACATTATTCCTCATTTATTCCATTAGTATAATCTATCTTCAAATATCCATTAACAAATCATATAATACTATTTATGTACATTCTTTCTCTAACAATTCTTTAAATTCTGGATGTAGAGTTCCTGTAAATTGTGGTTGTGATCCGAAGGCACCTTTATATCTTAATTCTAAATTAAATATTTTAACATTACCTCTCTTTAACCACATTTTAATTTTGGCTGCTTCTTCAACAGAATCACCTTTAACACTTTCATCCCTCATAACAATTTCCCACTTCTTACCTTTCATTTTTTTCTCAATTCTATGATAGCCACAAAGTAAAGTATTAACTTGAAAGTCAACTGAATTGCCTACAGTTACATTACCCTTTGAGGTAACATTACCTACACCTGTTGTCAATTGAAAATCAAATTCCGCTTCATCTATATCTTTCTTTTTTAATTTATTGAATAAATTAACTTTTAAAATAACATCAATAAGACCTTCTGCAAATTTTTCAGCATATTCATTCATAAGTTTTAATACACCTTGCCAATATTTACTTTTAGAACCACCATATAAAGATTCGTTCATAAACTTTCTCAATTTCCATTGTGTATTTGGTAAATCTCCTGAGCCATCTTTATTTTTTGCAAATAATTTTTGAATTAAAATTTTATCTGCTGCCT
>CENT01021792.1_pt1 | contig 10250 bp, 6 predicted proteins | sample 530141 | NCBI WGS metagenome assembly CENT01 (sample SAMEA2591074, study PRJEB7988) | marine metagenome | isolation source: saline water (ENVO:00002010), including | reverse complement strand
GTTTGATTTGTTTCAGCAGCTTTTTTTGCGAGGCTCAATATTTTAGAAACAATCACATTATTTTCAAGACTATACAGACTAAAGGGAGGAAGTTTTTTATTGTATTTAGTTACTTCAAGCAGGAGTCTAAAAGGATCTTTTTGGTTGGAGGCAATCGAGGGGGGCTTATGGGTATAGGATCCCTTTTTTTCATTTTCTAATACGATCATTTCCCTACTGGTTTTGGCATCTATATAACCGTTTGAACCGTAGACTTGCATGTCTTTTCTATTGTGGGACCAGTTCCACGAGGCCTGAATAAGAACCTGTTGTTTAGGATATTCCAAAACAATTGTGGTGTCATCATCCACATCGGGATAGCGGTCTGGTTTTGTTTGCTTGGCAATACAACTGATCCTTAGAGGGGCTTGTCCTTCTAAAAACCAAGTTGCAATGTTCGCACCATAACATCCAAAGTCAGTCAAAGCTCCACCTCCATTTTGAACCGGGTCGGTCAACCATTCTAAAAATTCCGGAGAACAGCCGATTTCTTGAGGGCCAGGGTGACCTGTATTGAAGACCATTTTCGTCAAGCCGCCCAGGAGATCATTATCGACCATTTTTTTTGTTTCATAAGTACTTTCATACCAAGAAGTCTCATAATTTGTAAGGATAGGAGTTTGGTATTTTTGATGCAGGGCTTCAATTTTTTTTGCTTCCTCATAGTTCGTTGCCAGAGGCTTTTCTACCATGATGGGAATTTTAAGAGGGGCAAAAAATTCTACAACCTCAAGGTGCTTGTTAGTTTGATTAAAAGCGGATACTGCTTCAGGTTTTGCTTTTTGGTTCAGACTTTTATAGCTGCCAAAAAACAGCGAATCGGGAAGGTTATATTGCTTTTGATATTTAGCTATCGCTTTTTGGTTGGTTTCAACTATTCCGACCACGACTACATCATCCCCTTTCCGATTAAAAATCCAGTGCACATGATCGTGAACTAATCCTATAATGCCTAGACGAAGAGGTTTCTCTTCATTTGTTTTTGACAGTTGCAAGTTTGTGGAATATGATTTATTGAAGTTCAATAGAAGTAACCCAATGTACAACAATTGATACAGGGGGAAGGATTTTCGAGACATACTTTTTGTATATTGACTTTTGAATTAAAATCCAATATACTAATTAAATACTCAATTAGGATGAATAGAATTAAAGCCACGCTAACTGTAATTAGTTGTTTTTTTGTACTTTCTGTGTATGCCCAAGACCGGCCAAAAAAGCTATTAGCAATTTTTGCGCATCCAGATGACGAGCAATCAATAGGCCCTCTTTTAGTAAAATCAGTGGAAGAAGGCGTAGAAGTTACTCTAGTTATTGCTACCGACGGTCGTTTGGGTGTAAATGAATACACAGACTATGATGCTGGTGATGGATTGGCTACCATACGTAGGGCTGAGATGCAATGTGCCGCAGAAGTTTTAGGAGTTAATTTAATTCATCTTGACTATCATGACCAACTTAAAGCAGCCGAAGGATTTGACGGACATATTCCTCATGTTCAGAGTTTGATTTTAGAGCTTAAAGAAATCATCACTAAAACAGCTCCAGATGTTATTATTACCTGGGGTCCTGATGGTGCAACTACTCATATGGATCACCGTTTAGTAGGCGCCTCTGTAACCCAGGTTTTTGTTTCTCAACTTTGGGACCACCCGATGGATTTGTTTTATTTTGGAATTCCTAAAGATTTATTGCCCTCACCCAAAGCAAAGACGCTAAGAGGTCAAGATCCGAGCTATTTAACGACTCGAATCCCTTTTTCAGAAGCGCACTATAATCAAGCTTACGAGGCATTATTATGCCACAAAAGCCAGTATCCTGCTGAGGTGGTCGCTCAAATTAAAAAAGAACGAACGCAGTGGGGTAATACAATCTATCTACGACAGTTTGCAATTCCAGAAAAGGGAAAGGTTTCGTTATTCTAGTCCTCCAACTAGGGCGGTGTTTGGAAATAAAACTTGTTGACTTTTGATTTGGATACCACTTATACCCGTATTCCACAAATACAATTTTTTTAAAGCAGGGAGTTGTTTTGCAATATCAAATATTTGTTGATCAACCTGAGTGCTGTGGAGGTTCAAAATTTCAAGATGATTGAGAGAACTCAATAGATCCAAATTTGTATCTGATAAATCGTTATTTTGAAGATATAACCGTGTTAGATTTTCCATCTGAGCAATAGCATCTAGTGCACTGTTTTGGACATTTGCTTCGCTTAAATTTAGCCAAGTGATATAGGAAGCATAGTCAGCCAAAACAGCTATAGTCTCTTCGGTTATTTCTTTTCCTTGATAACGAATGTCAAGTAAAGAATTAGCTGCTGAGAGTTTTCTCCAACTTAATTGCTGTTTTTCAAGACGGGAATAGTCTTGCTCAGAAAGGGGTTTTAAACTTACTTTTTCATACCAAGGCTTCTCTCTTGAATCAAGACTGTAGTGTTTGAGTAGCAAATGCTGGATATCTGAGCTTAAACGCTGCTCTGAAAGCGGTTTGTCAATTTCAGCTCCTTCTAAGATCCACCATTCAATCAATTCAATTTCAGCGTAGGTTAGCGGAATGCCTGCGGGGGGCATAAACCTTTTATCTGACTGTTCTTTGATAATCCGATTGTAAACTAAACTTTTATCTAAGTCTTTTTGTACAATTGCTTTACCGCTACTGCCTCCTTTAAATAATCCTACTGCTGTAGTCATATTGAGTCCTCCTCTTTGAATTTGATCGTTGTGGCATGAGGTACACTTTCTTTCAAATAAGGGTTGTATTAAATCCTTATAAGCATAGATACTATCTAGGGAAACATCAGTAAAATTTCGTTCAATTTCCTCATCGATAAGTTGTGCTTTAATCCATTCTGGAGCACCTTCGTAAAGGTAATTTTCTCCATGAGTTAATGAACCTCCGTTATGACCAACGAACAATAGTGCGAGTATGACCAACAGATTGTTTAGTTTTTTAAAATCAGGAATATTGAAAGAGGAAGATCGCATCATCCAACCCAATCCACAAAGAATGGTTAACAGTATTCCTGACCATTGATGAAGTGAAAGTTGAGCTTCAATATAATGTCCACTATTAGACAATAACAGACCGAGAACAACTGCTAGGGCAGAGGATATAAAAGAAAAAAACCAAAGTAAAGAGGTATTATTTATTCTACTTCGAATGGCAGGGAAATCGAAAAGTACTGCTAGAATTAGAAACCCAATAGGGAGATGCACCACTAAAGGGTGGAGCCTACCGATAAACGAACTAAATTCAAGTAAAAGCATCTTTATACACGATGAAGTTTGATTGGATAGGTTTTACCAGAATTCCATTGGGGCACATAGATATTTTCATCGTCATCTATACAAACGTCGTGTGGGTTTAAAAATGTTTTCTGATCATAAGCCGGTGCTTTAAGCTTTCCATTTTTGTAAGTGGGAGTACTCCCTCCAGGCATGGAGATCACTCGGTTGTTTTGATCCAGTACAGCGAGCATACCGTCATAAGTTCCCCAGTCTTTGGTTACAATGACAGCAAAGTAAAGCATATCATTTTTAAGAACGGGTCTGCAGATATAGCATGAGGGGAGGGATATAGTTTCTAAATAGTCACCCTCAAGGGTAAAACGCTTAAAACAATTTGCGGTTCTAGAAGTAATCAACAAACAAGGTTGCATTCCTTTTCTTGTATCCAGAGTAATCCCATGACAGCAATCAAATTGGTCATCAGCAGTTCCTTTTCCTCCAAAATGACGAATGTAATTTCCTTTTGAATCGTATTGAATGATAAAATCTAAACCATAGCCGTCAACGATATAGATATCCCCATTGGGAGCAATAGCAGTTTCAGTCGGCTTAAATTGAGAATCTTCTTTATAATCTTCAATTTCTTTAGGGGTAAAAAATTCAAGTAGTTTTTTACCATCTAGAGTAGTTTTACAAACCTTGTGAGTGTCGGGATCAGTAATAAACAAAAACTCTTCATTACCTTCTGTTGATAGCGTGAGACCGTGTGCTCCAGGATAGTCAGTGCCCCAGGCATCTAAAATTTTCCCTGAACGATCGTATACCAAAATATTGTTTTTCGGGTGGGTAGTTGTCATAAAGATTCTGTTCTTTTTATCAAGAATCATTTCATGACAATCGTTTACCGGAAATTGAGTGGGCTCTTGTATTCCCCATTCCTTATCTACTCGATATTTAAAATCTCCATGACCGACAATTGGATTTTCTTCCACTATTTTTTTTGTTTGGATAAAGATGTTTTGAAAAGGGGTTACTGTTGTTAAGCTGGCCGCAGCAACAGCTGATTTTTGTATAAATGCTCTTCTAGTTTTTTTCATTGGGCTGATCTTTAACTTAATATTTCCTGAACAACTTTTCCGTGAACATCGGTGAGTCTGTAGCGCCTACCTTGAAATTTAAAGGTGAGTTTTTCGTGATTTATTCCAAGCAGATGCATTAGTGTTGCTTGAAAATCATGAACATGAACAGGGTTTTCAGTGATATTGTATCCAAACTCATCGGTTGCACCAAGAGTGATTCCTTTTTTAATTCCGGCACCAGCCATAAATAGTGTAAAACAGCGGGGATGATGGTCTCTTCCAAAACTTTCTGGAGTAAGCAGGCCTTGAGAGTAATTCGTTCTTCCGAATTCACCCCCCCAAATCACTAGAGTATCATCTAACAAGCCCCTTTGTTTGAGGTCTTGAATCAAGGCTGCTGTCGCTTGATCGGTATCTTTACACTGAATTCTCATTTGATTGGGTAAGTCTCCGTGCATATCCCATCCCTGATGGTAAAGCTGAACGAATTTGACGTCTTTTTCAATGAGTTTTCGAGCCAATAAACAATTTGCTGCAAAAGTTCCTGGGGTTTTACTGTCCTCCCCATATAGATCGAAAATGTAGTCGGGTTCGTCATTAACATCCATTACCTCAGGCACTGAAGTTTGCATTCTAAATGCCATTTCGTATTGTTTCATTCTTGAGAGAATTTCGGGATCTCCGACATCTTGATGTTGGAGTTTTTGCAATTCTTTCAGGTATTCTAACTGCGTTTTTCTGTTGTCTTGGGTTACTCCAGGGGGGTTGTCAAGATAAAGAACGGGGTCTTTACCAGACCGAAATTGAACTCCCTGGTGTTGAGAGGGTAAAAACCCATTACCCCACAATCTTGAATAAAGGGGTTGTCCGTATTTGTCTTTAGTTAGAAGAACCACAAACTCTGGTAGGTTTTTGTTGTCCGTACCCAGACCATAACTCAGCCATGAACCAATCGAAGGGCGTCCTGGGAGTTGAGAACCAGTTTGTAAAAAGGTGATCGCAGGATCGTGATTAATTGCTTCGGTATACATGGATTTGATAAAGCAGAGTTCATCAACAATTTTTGAGGTATAGGGCATAAGCTCACTTATCCAAGCACCACTTTGTCCGTGTTGTTTAAAATCAAATACAGAACCTGCCATAGGAAAACTGGTCTGTCCAGCAGTCATTCCCGTCAATCGCTGATTTCCCAAAACGCTTTCAGGAGTCTCCTTACCATTCATTTTATTGAGCAAGGGTTTGTGATCAAATAAATCGAGTTGAGATGGAGCACCGCTTTGAAAAAGATAAATGACCCGTTTTGCTTTTGGCACAAAGTGAGGGATTCCCAATCCATTACTATGAACCATTTGAGAGATTAGATCTTTCCCTAAAACAGGAGAGGGCCCCAATAAACCACCGAGTGTTAAAGCTCCCATACCCAAAGAAGTTCGCGTCAGAAAATCCCGCCGAGTATATTTTTTATTGTGATGGTCTTCGTTACAATTCATGCTTAGTACTTTACAAAGGTTTCATTGTGATTTAATAAGGTATTTGCTACCATAGTCAAGGCAGCAGTTTTTACAGGATTAAATTTGGGATCAACTGCTTTTTCGCCTACTCTAATAGTTTTTCTTGCAGCTTGAGCGTCTTTTTGATAGAATGTTAACTGAGTATTGTACAAATCTTTTAAGATCGCCATTTCTTCATCATTTGGATGTCTTGAAGTAGCTAGTCTAAAGCCGTATTTAATTTGATCCTCAACCTTAGTTCCGGCTTCTCTCTGTATACGCTCAGCAAGCACTCTTGAGGCCTCAAAAAATTGGATGTCGTTTAAGAGAACCAAAGCCTGAAGAGGAGTAGAGGTATTTTCTCTTTGTACTGTGCAGACCTCTCTGGAAGTTGCATCAAAAGCAATCATTGAGGGAGGTGGTGAGGTTCGTCTGATGAAGGTATACAAGCTTCTTCTGTATAGGCTGTCTCCTTTTGTTGTTTTGTAATCGTAAAGGCGGAGTGAAAAGGTACTTTTTTCTTTCCATAAACCTTCTGGCTGATAGGGTTTAACACTTTCACCTCCAATTTGATTAACGAGTAATCCACTTGTGGCTAGTGCGTTATCTCGTATCATTTCAGCAGGAAGGCGGTATCTATTGCTTCGAGCGAGGAAAATATTTTTGGGGTCTTTTTCTAGGAGTTCTGGGCTTGCTTTAGAGGTTTGTCTGTATGCTTTAGACAGCACCATTTTTTTAATGAGTTGTTTGATGTCCCAACTGCTTTCCATAAATTCTAATGCTAAGGCATCTAGTAAATCAGGGTGACTGGGGAGTGCCCCTTGGACACCAAAGTCGGTTGAGGTCTGAACCAAACCGCGACCAAAAATCATTTGCCAATATCGATTTACTGCCACTCGAGCAGTTAAAGGATTTTTTTGATCAAAGATCCACTTTGCTAAGCCCAATCTGTTTTTTGGTAGTTCGGGATCCATAGCAGGGAGCTTTTCAGGGACAGCAGCATTTACTTCATAAGCGGGTTCGTAGTAATTCCCTCTACTGTATAAATAGGTTTTTCTATATTGGGGCAATTCTTCCATTACCATCACTTCTAACACAGGACTAAAGGTTTTAAGCCATTGCTTACGGGAATTTTTGAGTTGTTTTTCCAGAGCTACTGTCTTGGGATGATTTTCAATCCAATGCTGTTTGACTAAATTTTGATCAGGAAGCGTTTTTTGACTTTGATAGGACTTGTAAATTAAATCCAATTCTAAAGCACTTAATTTTTTGTCAAAAAACACTAAATCGTCCATGCTTCCTGAGAAAGTACCATTATCACCTGTAGAACCCTCATAACTTTTCCCAACTAATATTGGACGGTCTTCAATCTTCATTCCACTTGCACTAATAGGCTTAATGGATTTATAGAGGTTGTCTATTAAATTTTCAATCGCAACTTCTTTTCCGTCTATAAAGAGTTTGATTCCATCTGCCTTACCGCTTCCGTTGTAGGAGAATGCGAGATGTTTCCATTGCTCAACCGGGATAGTTTGTTCGGTTCTTATATGAACCATATTTCCTGGCGCTATATTGATGAGTCTGAAATTTAAATGATTACTGCCATCCAGGTAAAAGTCCCATCCACGCCACCAGTTGTTTTTTCCTCCTGTAGTACCGAGAATAAATTGTCTAAACTTTGGATCTTGCTGGTCTGTATTGACCCAAACACCTGCAGAAAACGGGTCAATCCATTCAAAATTTGGAATTTCTTTGCTGATGTAGAGGCGATCGTAATCTTGCTCAAAGCGCAAGGCATTGTCTTTTATTCCGAGGACAACTTTAGGAGCAAGTCGTGAACCTACATTTTTATTGCCGTCTGCAATAAAGGGGTGACCTTTTTTCTTTTTGGTTTTGTCTTTTTCAACCTTGTCAAAGGGATAATATCCAATACGGCTATCCATCACCTTATTGGTTGAAGGCAGCTCATCGATATAGGTTTCCAAAGAAGCTAAGTCAGTTGTGTTGAGTTCAATTTCTTTTTCAATTTGAGTGATGCTGTTTTCCAGTCTTTGAAGATGTTGCTCAGTAGTTTCATCTGGGAGTGGTAATAAGGGTCCATAATCCCCGTCATCACCTGTCATTCCCAACTCTCTAATATTGTTAAAAAATGCTGTGAGTTGATAATAGTCCTTTTGAGAAACGGGATCAAATTTGTGATCGTGACATTTGGCACAAGCAACCGTTAGCCCTAAAAAGGCCGTACTCATAGTTTCGGTTCGGTCAAAGACATAGTTTAAACGCCATTCTTCATCGATAACACCTCCTTCAGCTGTCATGGGGGAATTTCGATTAAAAGCAGTTGCCAATTTTTGTTCTCTGGTTGCATTGGGAAGCAAATCTCCAGCTAATTGCCAAGTAACAAACTGATCGTAGGGCATGTTCTCATCGAAAGCTTTAATTACCCAATCACGCCATGGCCACATGGTACGAAGTCCGTCGGCATGAAGTCCATGAGAATCAGCATAACGAGATAAGTCCATCCAATCAACCGCCATTCGTTCTGCGTAAGCATGAGAATTGAGCAGTTTGTCTACCAGTTCGGTATAGGCTTCTTCACTTGAATTGTTAAGGAAAGAATCAACTTCTTCTACAGTTGGAGGCAAGCCAGTAAGGTCAAAATAGAGTCGTCGAACCAGTGTTTCTTTGGAAGCGGGTTCAGAAAATTTCATCCCATTTTCCTCATGCTTTTTCGAAATATAGTAATCAATAGTATGATCCACGGTGGATGGGGTGGCCTTCCTTTTAGGGGAAATAAAGGACCAGTGTTCTTTCCACTCTGCGCCTTGTTCAATCCATTTGATAAGGATGGCTTTTTCTTTAGAACTCAATTCTAAGTTTGATTCAGGAGGGGGCATTTTTATTTCATCATCAGTACTCAGTATCCTGTGCAAACTTTCGCTTTTATATAGATTTCCCTTTGAAAATGCTTTGTCTCCACTCTTTAAACGAGAAAAAGCAACTTCTTCCAAATCCAATCTTAAACCTGCTTTTCTGGTTTTTTCATCAGGGCCATGACATTGGTAGCATCGATCAGAGAGTATTGGTTTAATGTGGTAGTTGTAATCTACTTTTTCAGGGAGATTTTCCATTTCAACAACAACAGCATCAGGGACATTTAAACTGCATTGAATAAACAATAAAACAATAACTAGTAGTTGAAGTAATCTCATATAAATATGTCCCTAAATTAGTTAACTCTTGGTTGATTTACTTTTGATTATGAATCTAAACCAAGATAGAAATTTTTTAGGAAACGATTTTAAAAGCTTTGGGAGGGAATGTCTAAAGGCCAAATGATTGCCCCTTTCTTGCAATATTGAATCCTTGATTGAGCACCCATTTTGTCGCGGTACTATTTGGGTTAAGCATAGGGTTGGTGTGATTCATATGGATAAAATAAACTTTTTTTTTGAGATGGTTTGGAGAAGCTTCCAGCAAAGCAACAGTCTCTTTTACAAGGGGATGGGGTATTTCATCAATAGGCCTGTAGTCAAGTTCCACCTCGTCAAAAAAGGTAGCATCGATAAAGGCGTAATCTACTGTTTTGAGTATCTCTGCTAAATCGGTATTCCAACGTTCCCATTTATCAATGTCAGGCAGGAATAAAGCAGTTTTATTAGGCCCTTGAATTCGGTAACCCACAGTTTCTGAAAATTCATCTCTATGGGGAACTAAAATTGGAGTAATTTGAACGCTACCAATAGTTTTCGGACGTTCAGCTGTCATTTTGATAAGTTTGATATTTTTTAATTTAACCAATTGACTCCATGGGGCATTTTTCTTTAAAAAAGAGCGCATTCGAGGCATGACATAAACAGGAATATTTTTAGCCCCCAAAGCTTCTCTTCCGAGATGCATTAAACCTGTATAGTGTCCAATGTGGGCATGGGTTAAAAAAACCGCTTTTGGACTATTTCCGAGTTGATTCCATTGAGATACAATGTCGGGGCTTGCTTCAAAAAGAATAGAAGTATTAATTTTTGGTTGCTTGACAGCTAAAGCAGTAACCTGATAGTGTACTCCTTGTTCAGGAGTCAAATTTGAACAGCAACTTTTAGCGCAACCAATGTGTGGTAAACCGCCGTCTTGAACGGTTCCTAAAACGACTAGTATTGGCCTTATTGAAGTTTCTTTGGTTTGAGAAATAAGATTAAAAAAAGTAAAGCTCATCAACCAAAACCACCTTGTTTTTAAAACAAGAGAATTTCTAAGGGTTATCATCTTAGTTAAAATGTACCCCAATTTTAGGCTTATATTTTTCACAAATCACTTTTTATTTTTTTTAAAGTATGAAAAAGATCTTTAGAAGATCATCATATGATAATTTAATCATAAAGGATATTGATTTTATTCAACTGCTTTATATGCAG
>CENT01049386.1_pt1 | contig 10254 bp, 10 predicted proteins | sample 530141 | NCBI WGS metagenome assembly CENT01 (sample SAMEA2591074, study PRJEB7988) | marine metagenome | isolation source: saline water (ENVO:00002010), including | reverse complement strand
CGCCGCCGCTGGCTGTGCCGACATGCGATGAAAAGAAGTATTTGAGTTCATACAAACCCCGCGGAGTCGCTAAGTATTTGCGATTGGTCACTCGGGATATTGTGGATTCATGCAGGTCTACCTGCTCAGCGATATCCGCCAAAATCAAAGGCTTCATCGCCTCCGGCCCGAGTTCCAAGAAATCTTTTTGCACTTCAATAATTTTTGTCGCGACCTTGAGCAGCGTGTCGTGTCGTGTTTGCAGGCTCTTCAAAAACCATTTGGCGTCCTGAAGGTTATCTCTCAGGTAGTCTTTGTCGGGTCCTGCAGGAACGCTTTTGATCATGCCGGCATACGTGCTGTTAATGCGAACCTTTGGTAACGTCTCGGGGTTGAGCTCTACCAGCCATCGCCCCTTTTCTTTGCGTACCAGCACGTCGGGCACTTCGTAGTCCGCTTGATTCAGCAACAATGCCGCGCCAGGTCTGGGTTGCAGAGTTCTTATGAGCGCTACTACTTGACTGAGTTCGTGTTCCGTCAGTTGAGTTTGTCGAACCAGTGCCGCGAAGTCCTTGCTGCCTAGAAGCGACAGAAATTGATCGACCAGTAGCTTGGCTTCGCTGAGCCATGGTGTTGCGTCATCGAGTTGCTCCAGCTGTATCAGCAGGCATTCTCGGAGATCTCGCGCACCGACACCTACCGGGTCAAAGCGCTGAATTCTCCTCAGAATTTCGGTTACTTCATCCTCGGTTGGCGGCGCATCGGTGCTCTGATTGTTTTGCGCCAAGGTTGCACAAATCTCGTCGATGGAAGTGCTCAACAGACCGTCATCGTTGATGGCATCGATAATTGCCAAGGCGATGAACCGGTCAGACATGGCCATGGGTGTGAGGTTGAGTTGCCAAAGTAAATGGCTCTCCAGCGTTTCCTCTGCGCTATCGTTGGCGCCCGCATCGTAGTCACTGTCGCCGGACGCACCCGATGGCGTCTGTGGATAGATGTCGTCCCAATTGGAGTCGACGGGTATGTCGTCGGCAAGTGGCTCGTGAAGCTGATCGCTCACTTCGGATTCCGTGATGCCGTCGATGGCGATATCGGCAACATCGTTGGAAACCATTTCCTCCCCATAGTTGTCGGGTAGTTCAACAAGACCGGGGTCTGCCGCAGAATAGTCGCCGTCGAAGTCACTGTCTAAATCGCCGGGTAAGTCATTGTCGTTGGTCTCGGCGGCGGCTGAATCCATTGCCTCGAGAGAGGCCTCGCCCTCGGAAAAATCGTCCTGAGAATCTGCAGATGCATTGTCTGGGGAATCTGCCCAATCGTCTTCGGTTTCTAGCATCGGATTGCCGTCGATGCTGTCTTGGATTTCCTGCTCCAGTTCCAAAGTGCTGAGTTGCAGCAGGCGAATGGCTTGCTGCAGCTGAGGGGTCATTTTCAGTTGCTGACCCAGCTTGATGGAAAGGCTTTGCTTCATCGACGGCGGCTGATGTGGATGATGCTAATCAGGTGCTGCATAACTACCCAAGTCGGTAAGGTTGGACCGGTGCAATGAACGTTCCAGCGATGCATGTTAACAACGGTATTTTGACAATGGACAGAGGTTAAGCAAATTCCTTGCCAAGATAAACATTTTGTACGGTCGCATTTTCCAGAATGTCCTTGGGCAGTCCGTTTGCGATCACCTGTCCTTGGTGAACAACGTAGGCGCGATGGCAAATATCCAGCGTTTCCCTGACATTGTGATCTGTAATGAGAATGCCGATGCCACGTGCAGCCAATCCGATGATTTCAGCTTTGATATCCGCAACCGATATGGGATCAACCCCAGCGAAGGGCTCGTCGAGAAGGATGAATTTAGGGTCGGTTGCCAGGGCCCGGGCAATTTCCAAGCGCCGACGTTCGCCTCCGCTCAAGCTCTGTCCTAGGCTCGTTCGCACGTGTTCAAGTCCAAACTCTTGTAGCAGCGATTCCAAACGGCTCTGTCTTGCTAGGGCGTCAAGGGCAGGGTTGAGTTCGAGCATGGCCATAATATTGGCTTCGGCGGTCAGGGTTCGAAACACACTGGCTTCTTGTGGCAGATAGCCAAGACCTTGTGCCGCCCGTTCATGCATAGCCGCATGGGTGAGCTCTTGGTCGTCGAGCCAAACCCGTCCGGCATCCGCCCTGATCAGGCCGACGATGGTATAAAAGCAGGTGGTTTTGCCTGCGCCATTCGGGCCTAGTAGCCCGACAATTTCGCCTCGGTCAACGCTGAGCGAAACGTCTTCAATTACGGTCTTTTGCGCATAACGCTTTCGTAACGACTGGGCTTTCAGTGTCATGGTGCTGGCGGGGTCGTGTCTGGTGCGCGCGAGGGAATACTGAGTTGCATTCTCACTCGCTCAGAGGTTGCTTTGTCGCCGCGCGCATCCAGTTGTCTTTCGATGAGGTTGTATCGGATCAACGCGCTACGGACTTCATTGCCCGCTTGGATCAACGACGCGCCCCCGGACAGTTCCAGTAGCCCGGAACTTGGCAGGTAAACGATCGTCTCCGCCCGAGCGGTGGTGTCATCGGTAGTGTCAGGTTGCTCTTGCCAAAAACTGGCCGGTTGGCCGCTGGTTGTAATCCGCTCGACGCGATCGTCGCTCATTTGGACGAGCACGCGGTCGCCATTGATGCGCATGCCGTTCATAAAGGCGATCACATTGCCCGAATATTCGATGCTGTTCTGAGCCTGCAGAAATACGGCGCTATCACCTTCGATGGTGAGCCCGTTGCTTTGATGGGCAGTAGATGCCTCCGCTCTTGCGCTTAGTGCGTGCAGAAGTCCAAACGTAAAGGCTGCAGCTAAAACCCAATGGCGTAAAATTGTGCTCTCGATCACCCTACGTGCCCTTTGACTGTTGGTTGAGGAAAAGTTTGCTGACGACGCGAGTGTTGTCGCTCTCAGCAAAGCTCAGAGTGCCTGTCTTAAGATTCAGGTCAAGACCATGGCTAGTGGTGATGAACTGAGCGTGACGGACCACCACAGGCTCGTTGGTGACCGCTCGCTGCTGTGACGGAAAAATACTTAATTGAGGCGTAAACAGGCGTAAGGCATGACGTGGATCATTTTGATCTTGAGTGATTTGAACATTTCCGCGCAGATCCAGCTTGTTCGCTTTGGCAGACTCATTGACGCTTGGGTTTCGGGCGCTGGAAATTTCGCCTAGGGCAGCTTGAATCAGCCAAGGTCGCTGTTGATCGGTGGTCATTCGGATCAACGGCTGTTCGACTTTCATCAGCTGGAGCGCCTGGAATTGCTCTAACGCCAGAGCACTGACCTCGTAACTCAAGGCACCGGATTCGGAGAATACTTGCCAGGTTACTTGGGTTGCCGTGCTTGACGGTTTTAGCGACGCGAATAAATTGTCGCGTGCCTCGTCTCCATCCCCCTTCAAGGCAGCCGATGAGCTGGGTTTGTTTCCTTCGTTCGGCCACAGCAACAAAGCACAGAGCAATGCGGCTAAAACAATAACCGGTGCGCGCCATCCGGTGAGCGTGTGATTTGTGTCGGCTTGTCGAGTGGGTTCTGGCATAGCGACCTTCGAAAGAGCAGCTCAGAGACGCACTACGCGAAGTGCCATTGTTCCCGAGCGCGTAATAGAAGCTCGCTCAGTTCAACGATGACGCCTTCGCCTCCGCGGCGCTGGGTTACGAATTGGGCTTTGGCGAGCACGGCTGGGTGCGCGTTTGCGACGGTCGCCGCGAGTGTTACTGCGGGGTGTTCGAACAGTTGAAAGTCCTGAATATCATCGCCGATGGCGCAAAGGTGTGATGCGGGAAACCCCTCCAGAACCAGCTCATTTAATGCCTCGGCCTTGCTGTCTGCACCCTGGCGAATAAATGAAATGCCTAGCTCTTCTGCACGCCGCTGCACGATGCTGGATTGACGTCCTGTGATGATGGCAAGCGCAATACCGTGGTTGGCTAAGAGTTTGAGGCTGCCGCCATCCTGGACGTGAAAATGTTTTTGCTCGCTGCCATCCGAGCTGTAGATGATTTTGCCGTCGGTCAGCACGCCATCGACGTCGAGGACAATGCCCTGAATGGATCGAGCTAGGTCATACAGTGGTTTTTGTGTGTCACTCATGGGTTGCGCTTCCTATGCTTGTTGGGCCAGTAACGCGTTGTAGCCGATCCATGCCAACAACATAACCATGCCTTCGAATCGCGTGATGACCGCGCGTGAGTTCAAGCCATAAGCGAACAAAGCCAGCATGAGCGTTAAGGCCAGCATCATGCCGCTGTCTCGCCAAAGCGCTGAAAAATCCAGCGCCGTCGCGCTCACGATGCCTGGAACCGCCAGAACCGCCAAAATATTCAAAATATTCGAGCCAACGATGTTGCCGATAGCGATATCAGGCTGGCCCTTCATCGCAGCCCCAACAGTAGCAGCGAGCTCTGGCAGACTGGTGCCGACGGCTACAATAGTCAGGCCGATGATCATGCTACTGATGCCTAGCTCTAAAGCGATCTCAGTCGCGGCATAGACCAACAGTTGCGCGGCAGCGAGTAGTACGAGCAGCCCTGAGATCAGCCAAAAAACCGCACTGCCTTGATTCATCTGAGGCAGCTCTTCGAGCTCGCTGGCTAGCGCGCTGTCGGCTGGGTCCGTCTCTTTCTCCGAACGTAACAGCTGCCAGAGTATGTACGTCAGGCCGCAGAGCAGAATGAGGCCGTCTACCCGGTCCAACTCGCGGTCGAACATGAGAATGATGGCGAGTGTGGTGGCTCCTAGAAGCCAGGGAAGTTCGCGGCGCAGGACGTTATCGGAGAAAGGCAGCGGGGCGATGATGGCTGTAATGCCCAACACCAGACCAATGTTGGCGATGTTGGAGCCTATGGCGTTACCAACGGCCAATATGGCGTTGCCCTCTAATGCGGCAATCAAAGCGACAACGATTTCAGGCGCTGAAGTACCCAGAGATACGACGGTTAACCCAATCAAAATATTGGAAACGCCCAAGTTTGTTGCCGTCGCCGCAGCCCCTGATAAAAACCGGTCTGCGCTCCAGATGAGAGCCGCGAATCCTGCCGCCATCAATAGTAAGTTGACCCACATATGGGTATGTCCTGTGTTAAGAGCTTATGGCGTAGTTTCATGCAGACTGGTGCTGAGCTGCGTAGTCAACGGGGCTCACCGCGATATTAATGATGAGGGCTACCGTCTTTGCGCCACAAACGAAGCCGGTGTCAACGCGGTTTCGATAGAAATAATCGCTCGTCACCAATCGAGACACAGCACTTTAGTCGTATCCCCAGCTGTAGCCAAGGCATCCTTGGCAAGAAATATTCGGTTGAAGCCATCCGTTTGCCACGGCGCAGTGTTGTATTTGCCGATATCGCGTAACATAGCGGCCGGACGATTGCGGTATTCCCTGAGCTGATTGTCCAATGGGTAGAAATGTCCGATGCAAGATTAGATGGAAAATACAGTATGCAAGATGACGTCAAAAGCCGAGTAGAGACCGCTATCCCGGGTGCTCAGGTCACCGTGGAAATTGAAGGAAATCGTGCGGCGATTGCCGTGATCAGCGAGCATTTTGATGGCATGAGCCGAGTGAAAAAGCAGCAAGAAGTGTATGCGTGCATTCAGGATTTGATTGCCTCAGGTGCACTGCATGCCGTGTCGATTAAGGCTGAAACACCCTAAGTTTTCGATGGATAAATTACAGATTGAGGGCGGCATTCCGCTCAAGGGAAGCATTCGCATAAGCGGCGCCAAGAATGCAGCACTGCCGATTTTGGCGGGTTCATTGCTGTCAGCAGGGCCCGTGACGATATCAAATTCTCCCCACTTGCATGACGTCACCACAATGATCGAGCTGCTCGCCTGTCTGGGGGTAGACGTGACGCTCAACGAAAATATGCAGGTTGAAGTTGCCGCGAAGAACCTCTCCAGCTTTCGTGCCCCTTACGAATTGGTCAAAACCATGCGGGCATCTTTTTTGGTCCTAGGGCCTTTGTTGGCGCGGTTTGGTGAGGCTGAAGTTTCCTTGCCTGGCGGCTGTGCCATTGGCTCTCGGCCTGTGGATCAGCACTTGAAGGGTCTTGAGGCGCTCGGCGCTGACATCTCAGTAACAGACGGTTACGTGCGAGCCCGCTCGAACGGACGACTCGTTGGCTGCGATGTGCATATGGATTTGGTAACGGTTGGCGGTACACAGAATCTCATGATGGCGGCAACCTTGGCGTCAGGTACGACCCGGCTTTTCAACGCGGCCTGCGAACCAGAAACCGTCGATTTGGGTAATTTTCTGAATGCCTTGGGGGCGAAGGTGTCGGGTCACGGCACATCGACCATAGAGATTGAAGGTGTTGACGCACTGCATGGGGGTTCTCATCGCGTGATGCCGGATCGAGTGGAAGCAGGTACCTATCTTGTGGCTGCGGCTGTGACTGGTGGTCATGTGCATTTGCGTGATGTTGAACCCGAAACCTTAGGCGCGGTACTAGACAAACTTCAGCAAGCCGGAGCCGGGGTGACGGTTGGTGACGATTGGATCGCGTTGGATATGGCTGGTCGACGAGCAAGAGCGGTGGACATCGAAACATCACCCTATCCGGGTTTTCCTACGGACATGCAGGCCCAGTTCATGACGTTGAATGCGCTTGCAGAGGGCACTGCAACAATCAACGAAAACATTTTTGAAAATCGGTTCATGCATGTTCATGAAATGAAGCGGCTAGGGGCGGATATAGAGCTTCATGGCCAATCCATGGCAGTGGTTCAAGGTGTAAAAGAACTGCGTGCCGCACCGGTGATGGCAACGGACTTAAGAGCTTCCTCAAGTTTGGTCTTGGCTGCGTTAGCGGCCGTTGGTACGACAACAATTGACCGCATTTATCACATCGATCGTGGTTATGAGACCATTGAAGAGAAGTTGGGACAAATGGGTGCCAAGGTGCGACGCGTTAGCTAGTGTGCCGCAGTCTCGAAGGGTGATTTGGATAGACAATAAATACAGCGTGATCGCACAGTCGGTAACGGTGACCTTTTAACCCCCTGTAAGAAGGTTGATTCATTCATGGGATTAGTAATAGCCCTTAACAAAGGGCGAATTTTCGAGGAGTGCCTGCCGCTTCTGGCAGCCTGTCAGATACAGCCGACCGACGACCCCAAAAAATCGCGCAAACTGATTTTTGATAGCGTCACGGGCGGACACAAAATTATCGTAGCCCGCTCGGCCGATGTGCCGACTTATGTGGAGAATGGAGTCGCCGATGTCGGTATTACCGGCAAAGACACCATTTTAGAGTACGGCGATAATATGACGTTTTACGAACGTCTCGACCTAAAAATAGGCGCCTGTCGGATGATGACCGCAGGACCTGTGGGCGTGCCCGAGCCAGATCAGGGTATTCGCGTCGCGTCTAAATTTGTCAACATCGCGCGCAAGTATTACCAAAGTCAGAGCAAACAGGTGTCTCTAGTGAAGCTGTCCGGTGCTCTGGAAATCGCGCCGTTGCTCGGTTTGGCTGACTGTATTGTGGATATCGTCGATACGGGCAATACATTAAAGGCAAACGGTCTAGAGGCGAGAGAAACGATCTGCGATATCAGCACTCGACTCATCGTTAATCGAGCGTCGATGAAAACCAAATTCGAGGCGGTGCAGCGTTTGATTCGCCAGCTCGAGGCAGTGGTGGCTGATCAGGGTGTGCAGGAAGAAGGTGCGTAACGGTGCGTGAGCTTGACGCCACATTGGCCACGTTTCCAGCCCAGTTGGACCAACTGCTCGCCTGGGATTTGGGGGTAGACAGCGACATAGACGTCACGGTGGCGCAAATAATAAAAGAAGTACGTGGCGCTGGTGATGAGCAGCTGCTGACTCTGACTCGCAAGTTTGACCGCGTAGACGCTCAGAGCATGTCTGAGCTTGAGATTGACAAAGACGAGCTGGCGGACGCTTGGGCGCGGCTGGACATGCCTGCACAGCAAGCGCTGACTACCGCCGCAGATCGCATTCGTCGCTTCCATCAGCGCCAGCGAGAAGAGTCTTGGTCTTTTACCGATGAGTTGGGCTGCGAATTAGGGCAAAAAATCCAGCCGCTGGATCGGGTTGGAGTTTATGTTCCCGGCGGCAGGGCAGCCTATCCGTCTAGCGTTCTGATGACATTGATTCCAGCCAAGGTTGCCGGCGTGGAAGAAATTGTCGTGGTTTCACCTACCCCCTCTGGTGAGCGCAACGACATGGTCTTGGCCGCACTACACTTGGCCGGGGCCGATCGGGTTTTTACGCTAGGTGGTGCTCAAGCCGTGGCTGCTCTGGCTTATGGAACGAAATCTGTGCCGCGGGTGGACAAAATTGTGGGTCCGGGCAATGCCTTCGTTGCTGCAGCAAAGAAACAGGTCTTCGGGCAAGTTGGTATCGACATGATTGCGGGCCCCAGCGAGGTGCTGGTCATCGCTGACGGTACTACCGAGGCGGAATGGGCGGTCTTGGATTTGTTTTCCCAAGCGGAGCACGATGCCTCTGCGCAAGCGATCTTGATCAGCACCGACCGCGGCTTTTTGCAGCAGGTGTCGCAGATGATCGAGCGGAAACTGCCAACCATGCAACGTGCCGACATTATTCGTGAGTCCCTTGACGGGCGAGGCGCGCTCATTTACTGCGAGGGTCGTGAGCAGGCTTTAGCTGTTGCCAATCGCATTGCCGCAGAACATTTAGAGTTGGCTGTTGCAGATCCTGATCCTTGGGTTGATGGGCTTCGTCACGCTGGCGCGATCTTCATCGGGCCGCATACCGGTGAGACTTTTGGCGATTACATGGCTGGCCCTTCTCATGTGCTGCCAACCTTCGGCACCGCGCGTTTTGCGTCTCCTCTAGGTGTGTACGATTTCCAGAAACGCAGCTCCATGATTCGCCTGTCGCCCAATGCGGCGGAATCCTTGTCCGCGCAAACGGATTTGCTCGCCACGTCAGAGGGTTTGGAGGCACATGCATTAGCCGCCCGTGTGCGAGGAAGTGGCTCTCAGGAATGAATGAGTCCGACGAGTCTGTTTTGCCTGGTCCTGGCCGAACTGAAGCAACACCGGCGGTTCTTTACCGTAGGAGTATTGATCTCGGAGAGGTGATGCCCGATGCCGCTCAGGCCGTGGTGATTGATTTACTCGATCACCTCTTTGAGCGTGCTATGAAACGACAATCGGATAGCGGCGGATTCATCAAAGACTTGTTTGGCAAGTGGCTTGGGCGCTCATCATCCTCTGCCGAATCCGTGCGAGGTCTTTATATTTGGGGCGGCGTTGGTCGGGGCAAGACCATGATGATGGACATGTTCTGTAGCGCGCTACCGCCAGAACGACGTCAGAGAATGCACTTTCACCGGTTTATGCGACGTGTTCACGATGCCTTGGGGCGTCATTCGGGTCAGGCCAACCCGCTGTTTAAGGTGGCGGATGAGATCGCCGCAGACGGCGACATACTGTGTTTCGATGAATTCTTCGTCTCGGATATTGGCGACGCCATGATTCTCGGGGAGGTGATGACCGCTCTTTTTCAGCGCGGGGTTACGCTGATTGCAACCTCGAATGTGGAGCCGGTCAATTTGTACAAAAATGGTTTGCAGCGTTCGCGTTTTTTGCCGGCCATCGATCAGATTTACGCCCACTGCGATGTCCACGAAATCGATCCGGGTCAGGACTTTCGGCTGCGCACCCTTCAGCAGGCCGAGCTATACCACTATCCATTGGGTGAAGCGGCAGAGCAAAGCCTGCTGGCCGGTTTTAGTGCGCTGGCGGCTGAATTGGAAAAGAACAACGTCAAGCTGAGAATCGAAAACCGGATGATTGAGACGGTAAAGGTTGCCGGTGACGTTGCTTGGTTCGATTTTCCCAGCATCTGTGAGGGGCCGAGGAGTCAAAACGACTATATTGAGTTGGCAACCCTGTTTACGACGGTATTGGTGAGTAACATTCCGCTGCTCGACGCGTCACGCGAAGATGCCGCCAGGCGTTTTATCAGTTTGGTCGATGAGTTCTACGACAGGCGAGTGAAATTGATCGTTTCGGCAGATCAGCCGATTACCAGCTTGTACCAAGGGCAGCGACTGACCTTTGAATTCGAGCGAACGCAAAGCAGGCTATTGGAGATGCAGTCAGAAGCGTATTTGAGCGAAGCCCATGTGACATCTTGAGGTTCAAAAGGCCAATTAAGTGAAATCTATTGGCTTCCGCGGCTTCAGGCCTGTTGTAAAGCGACAAGTGCTCCACTATCATTCGCGTCCCTTTTTTTAGGGTAAGTCGGC
>CENT01072846.1_pt1 | contig 10267 bp, 6 predicted proteins | sample 530141 | NCBI WGS metagenome assembly CENT01 (sample SAMEA2591074, study PRJEB7988) | marine metagenome | isolation source: saline water (ENVO:00002010), including | reverse complement strand
AGTGTAAATACCTTTTATGACAAAAGGTTAAGTATTTAGTGTAGCAGGAAACCAAAAGGATGTCAACCCTCTTCGGTTTCCTCACCAACGCTAGCATCAAGTTTGTCATACAGTTCAATGAAAGAAGTCTTAGTTTCTTCATCAAAACGGTTGACACATACCTCAATTGCTTTCATGCGTTTTCCAAAGATCTTGTAGGCGTTGACAATGTGGACCAGACGACGAGTTGAGATCACTTCATCAATGCCTCCATCTTTGAAAGTCTTGCGGATAATATCCGCCCACTGAGCAAGTTTCTCGCAGAACTCACGATCTTCAAGACCAAGATCAAGAGAAATACCCTCAAGAATCTTCTGCTCAGTTTTTACTGTAGGATAATCTTGCTCAAATGTCAAGGCGAAACGCTCAAGGAATGCCTCATTGAGCACATTGGTGCCAATAAAACGTCCATCATCAGAACCTTTGCCCTTAGTATTGGCAGTAGCGATGATGTTGAAACCAGCAGCGGGTTTCACATAGCGACCAGTCTTCTTCAGGAAAACACCTTTACCCTCAAGAATTGACTGAAGACACATAACTTTGTTGCTGGCAAGGTCAATCTCATCCAGCAGCAAGATTGCACCACGCTCCAGTGCTTCAATCACAGGACCATTGTGCCATACAGTGTTACCATCAACCAGACGGAAACCACCAATCAGATCATCCTCATCAGTTTCAATGGTGAGGTTGACACGAATCAGTTCACGCCCAAGTGTAGCACATGCTTGCTCAACACCGAAAGTCTTGCCATTGCCAGACATACCAGTGATGAACACAGGATAGAAAATCTTAGAAGAGATGATCTTCTTTACGTCGGTGAAGTTACCGAACGGGACGAAAGTATCTACCTTAGCAGGAACAAGATCCTCAACCACAGACTGAACAACAGCAGGAGCAGCAGCAGGAGCAGCATAAGTTTGCTCCAGTTTTTCCTGCATAGTAAGATTCCACTTACCGTAACCAACTTTGTACTGGTCAAGACGCTTCATGATGGTAGGATAGGAGACACCGAACTCACTGGCAGCAGAGCGAACAGCATCGGCACCGAACTCATCACCAAAGGTGCTGGTGATGAAGTTGGTGAGAGCAGTCATGTCAATGTTGATCTTGCGTGGCATGATTGGTTGGTTGCGTATGAATAAAGTATAGGGCATGGTGAGGGTGCTGCTAGGCACCCTGTGCCAGTTTAGAGAGTGGTCAGGAAACCAGTGAGGCGAAAGAGGAGAGGAGTTTCTTGTTTGTAGTTTTCTTCTTCAGATTTTCACGGAATGCTTTACGAACTTGTGCGACACTAGCATCATCAGCAACATCAAAGGTAGTATCTGTTGACATGCCAGCAGAAGAAAGTGCATAGAATGCATCATAACCTTTGGGTTTCATCTCCAGAGACTTATACTTCCTCCAGTTCTTCATATCATTCTCAGGAACATCACCGTAAGAACGGATGTTGTTGACGTACCGATAGAAACGACCAAATTCAGAACCAGAGCACACACGGAATCCCAAGATGTTGACACCAGGATTACGATCCTTCAGATTCTGCAGAAGAATAGCAGTCATGGATTGATCATACTCACCACTAAAATCAGAGAACTGTTTGTAAGTAAGTCCAGTTTTACGATCACGCAGTGTTGCAACACCAGAAGCACGGCGACGACCAAGACCATCCATAGCATAAGGATACTCATAATAGTAGGCAAGATCGCAACCCTCACCATCAGTCAGGATGACACAATTCACCTTCTGGAGTTTATTCTGCTGCTTGAATTGTGGAATGATGCTGTTAAGTGCCACAATGCTCTCATTCAGAGGAGTGCCAGACAGACTCACACCATTGGGACAATGATAAGAATGAGCATAACGGAAGGAATAAGCACAACGGAACAGATTGATGCACTGTTGCTCAAACTGCTTAGCATTAGTACGAGAACTGAGGAAGTTCAGCATGTTGAAACGCTTGTTAATCTCAAGCATACCTGCTTTCTGCTCTGCTTTTAACGGCAGTTCCTCAATTTCACTGTCAAGAATGTAGGGATTCCAATCATAGGTGAAAGCATAGACTTCAAAAGGAATCTGTACTTTCTTACAGAACCACGTCAGGTTCAGCAGTTGCTTGACAGTATCCAGCAGAACATCAACCATAGAACCAGACCAATCCAGCACAAAGATCAGACCATGATTCTTACCGTCAGGAAGAACAGTTACTTTCTTGAACAGATCTTCATTGTACTTGTAAGTGTGTAGCATCTTGGTATCAAGAACACCAGTGCGAGATGTTGCCTGACGAGCATAAGCATCGGCAGACTTCTTGCACTCAAACTCCTTCACAAGGTAGTTTACTTCTTTCTGTGCAGATACTTTGTACTTCTTGTACTCGTTATCTACAGTTTCAAAGATGTTACCCCAGTGATTGATACGCTCTTCATACTGTGTATCAAAAGACTTAGTGATATATTCTTGCAGAACATCACAGTCAACAATAGTATTCTCAAGAATGATCTCAGGAATCTCTACATATTCAGTTTGATGGAAGTAATCGGAATTGTTGGCAAGTTCTTCAGCGTTTTGATCAAACGCACGTTGAGTTTGTGACTCTTCCTCATTAGTTTCACCACCGCCTTCTTGATAAGAAGGAGTCTCAAGATCAGCAGTATCTTTATCCAGCTCATCTTCATCACCACCTTGCTGTTCAGACTCTCCAGATTCTTCTTCTTGCTGCTCAGATTGTTCGGCATCGGAACTTTGATTTCCACCCTGTTGTGGGGGCATCGGTGCGGGAGTCTGCTGCTTCTCCTGTTCCTTCAGGTAGTCAACAATATCCTCACAGATAGCAAGAACTTCCTCAAAGGTTTCAGCATCAGCAACACGAACAACAAACTGTTGCTCAGTCTCATTAACGAAAGGAATCATGGCGAAAGCACCAACCTTGAAGTGCAGGTTGATACGATCAATAAATGACAGACGGAACAGATCAATCTCTTGGATCTCAAAGAAATCCTGATCATTCAGTTCTTCATAACCCTGATAGAAACTACGGGCAAGACCAGGAAACTTACGTTTCATAAGTTTCTCAATACGAGCATCCTCAACAACATTCACAAAGTCTTTAGGAACATTGTTGCGGACAATAGTTGTCCAATTCGTGTCAGGAGTGTATAATGCATGTCCTACCTCATGACCCACCAGCATGTCGTAGACGGTTGCAGATGCTTTATCCCACACGGGAAGAGTCAGCACACGGCGCACAGTGTCAAAGGATGCTGTGGGGACTTGACGGTGCTCTACCAGCAAGTTCTCGGTGGCGAGCAGTTTGGCGAGATTGCCCTTGATCTCTTGGTTAATCATGGTGTTGTTCTCTCAACTGACATAAGTATAAGGGATGCCCCGCCAAGCAGAGCACCCCTTATGCCAGTTCCAGAACTGGTCTACATAGTACAGTATTGTTATTTTATTATGAAATTTAAAAGAGAATGTAATTGGTTTCAACTGAACATTACAAAAAATAAGAGTCTTTACGTTGGTCCATATCAAGAAGAATATAAAGGAGTTCCAGGAACTTATGACTGGAAATTATATTCTCTTGTCACTAGAAGATTCAAACTTTGTTTAGTTAAAAGTAAAATAAGTGGTTTCTGGGAGTTTCAATTTGCTGGTCGCTGGACCAGCACAGGAACAAAGCATCAAGGTATCACCTATAAAATTGATACCATAGAACTCAATGGTGAAACCACGAAGCATTAAAGTTTAATAATAAAAGTAAGTGCATAGTATGGTGGTAAAATAGAAAAGCTCATGCTGTGCTGGTGTTTCGTATCACCCAGTTCAATATCACCACCAACCTGTGCCTGGTGATCATGAGCACCTTGAGATCCAAGTCCTGGATTATTTGCCTCAGTGACAGTTCCATTACCAGTGAAACGATCTGGAGAGATATTAGCTTGACCAGAAGAATCGTTTTGTGGAACTGACAATGTAACGCCAGCCAATCCCTGAGCAGAATCGTTAGTTTTATCCTGCTCATAAACTTTACCATCATTGTCCTTTTCACCAAATTCTTTATCACCCTGCTCATCTGTATAATACCTATCTTTATATCCGTGTGTGTGACCAGGATCTTGAACTGAAATTTCTGGGTGACCATGAATCATACCATGACGGTGTGAAGGAATTTGTCCTGTTGTTAGAGTGTGTCCTAGAACATTAACACTAAGGGTGTGTGTAACCGATGGAGTGTTATTGTTATCACCCGTGTTCTCGCTAACGCTAGCGTTACCACCAGTGTTACCATAAGTATATCCACCAGAACCAGCACCGATAATAAATTTAGCTCTTAAATCTGGTGCTGTGCGTGCAGTACCATATCTGTCAACATAAGATCCTCCATCACACTTACGCCATCCATGGGGAGGATGGTTACCATTCCACATACAAATAACCTGTGATTCAACACCGAACTTAGAGAATAAAGATCGGGCATTAGCACTAAGTTCAGTAGAGTGATCACCTGCGGTATATGTTTCAGTAGAACCACTAAAATTGTTAAATGGATTATCATCGTAAATGATAGCAGCATGACCATTAGATGTCCAATCAACGGGAGTAAGACGAATAGAACCCTGTCTGATTCTGCCATATTTTCCAAATCCAGTACCAGTTGCGTTGGTTTCATTGATGTCTTCATCACTTATGGGAGCATCTTGATAGAATCTAAATGCCATGGCAGAAACATCCCAATACATGTATGCTTTTTTAGCTCCTGCTCCAGTGGTATGGGAATGAGTGCCATCATCATAATACATAAGTTCAAGACCTCTATCTTTTCCATCATTACTAGTAAGGGTAGCATTATTAGTACCACCACCAAGTGTAATAAGAGGATCCTTAATTGTTGTTACAGTTGAATTAACTGTAGTTGTCGTTCCTTGTACGGTAAGATTACCAGCAACAGTAACGTTCTTATTAACATGTAAGTTATTTTTAACTGTTGTAGTTCCAGTATCAGCACCAAAGTTTAGACTAGTAGCACCAGTAAATGCGTTTGTAGTCTGCGTGGAGAAGTTCACTGTACTAGGAGTAATCATAAAGTCAACTTTCTCTGCTGTCGTGCTAATAACAGCAGTCTTAGAACCAGCAGTGCCAGAATCAAACTTACCACTAATTTCAATATCTCCCTTAATAACAAGTTTATCACTATCAAGAGTAGCAACAGAAGTACCACCACCAGTACCAGCACCCAAAGGTGCATTAGATGCACCAAATGTTAATGTTGTAGCACTAGTAGCAAACTTAACAGTGGTGGAAGTAGTAACAATATCAAAATTGGTAGATGTTGAGGTAATATCACCACCGTTAATTGCTATATCACCACTAAAAGTACCATTTCCAGTAACTTGAATATGACCTTCAGAAGTAATAGCAGTACCAGAATTCGCCTTCACATGAAGTGGTGTAGATGGAGATGTTTTATTGATACCAAACTTACCATAAACATCATAAGGTTCAATAGTTGCAGGATCACTGCTATTGGCTGTCCAAGATGTTTCCTCGGATGTTAAATGACCTGTACCAATAAGACCGATATTTCTCCAACCAGCATTTTGAAGTTGATTACTAATATCTGGTCCAACATAGATATAACCTTCATGTCTACTATCAATACCAATAGTATTCTTAAAGTATTTGTCACCTTTAAATGTTCCCTCTGCACCAATAACAGGTACTAAATTAGTGCTACTGAGAGCAGTTTGCTTTATTGTTCCATTGGTAGCGGTAGCAGCAAGTGCGCTACCTTTGGGACGATAGTTGACATCATGAGTGAGAAGTGCTCTATTCAGATTTACAGGATCTCTCGTAGCAATTGATGCACCCTCATCCATAATTGTATGGTTACGAAGAAGGTTGGGAGTAGCAGAAGCATTACCAACTGTTGTTAATGTTCCATCAATAATTACGTTCTTAGTTGATGTAACATAAGGTACAAACTCAGAATCTGCAACAACAGCAGATCCTGCAACTCTCAGAATTGGTTTATCAAGAATCTCAGTTTCACCTGTAATAGCATTGATCTTCTGGTTACCAACATACAGATCACCGTATGCATTAAGACCAGAGTAGAATACAACACCAGCACGACGACGTTGTGCTTGAGAATAAAGAACTTCTTTATCAGAAAGAACTTTTTCCTGCTTAGATGGGAAACCAGTTGAGTAGTTACCTGAACCAAATCCAGTGTATTCAAATGTCTGGTTACCAGCACGAACCTGTGAGGTTCTTCTCAGTTCACAACCAATTTCAATACTATTAGCATTAAATGGTGTTAATCTGTTCTCCTGACCAGAAGTTGCTTTACCTGTTTGAGCATCTAATGTAGCTCCAAGACTTGGGAATCCGCAATCATTAGCAAATTCAACTACTGCTTCTCTTGTAATAGAAGATCTATCATCGTCCTGATATACTAATCCATGAATAAGGTTATCAGCAACTGTTTTAGCAGCAGCTGGGTTTCCAGCAGGATTATCCTTATCAAGGTCAGGATAAATCTTAGCAACATCTTGAGAATACTTCAAGAAATTAAACGTATCAGTCTGTGAATTAAACTGATCTCCCGTAGGAGCAATATCAGCCATCAGAATTGTCAGATAGTAAACACCATCTTGTTCAGCAGGAATATGTGGTAAGATAGTATCAGATCTGTATACAAAAAATACTCTATCAAATGGAGCAACCTGATTAGTCTGATTCTCAGTATCGTATGGAATTACTTGATTGTTAGCATCGGTCTTTCTTTGGACAACATAACCAACAATAGGAGGTCTCGCATTAAGTTCAGTCTTAGGAATGACATAACGCAGACGATAAGTTCTATCAGCGAGTTGCCTTTCATCAGCAAGTCTTCTAAAGAAGGTATTTTCAGTATTAGTAACTGCAACGTTGCTATAAATGCTATCAGTATTACTGCTAGTTAAAATTGGATGAATTGTATTGGTAGAGTCTGCCTTTACAGCAATAAACCAACAACCCTGAACTGGATCATAACGTAATGGTGACTTCTGAATGTTTCTATAAACAGTCAAAGTATTAGCATCACCATTGGTGTCAATGGGAATCTCAACGCCATTATTTGCGTTAGAAGAATCTGTTGCAATTTTAAATTTATATGCATCCATTACAATAACAAAGTATTCGGTAGTAAGACTTAAAGCATTCTGATTACCACCATCTTGAATCAATGGCAACAAACCAGTTGATGTGTTGCCAGCAATAATTCTACGCTTAAAGAATACTTTATCACCAGTAGTGAAACCATGTGGGAATGTCCCAGTGCTAAACTCTTCTAAACTAGCATTTACATCTACATTAAATCTAGGAAGTTCTGGATTTGTATCAGAAACGTATGCTTTAACTTTAAGAAGAGCATTGGCAGGAATAATTGATCTGATATTAACAATACTATTAGCAGCACCACCAGCACCGGCTCTAGCATCTTCCTCAGAAGGAGCAATTTTAAATGAAGTATTACTTACTTTAATAGCATAATATAACTTGTTTGACTCCATTCCCAATGGAAGATAAGAAGTGCTACTATAAATTCTGATTGGAGTTCCAGTTTCAAAATTATTAGTTGTTGTAGTAGTAAACTCATCAGTGGTAACATTTACATTACTAATCTCTCTTGTTTCAATACCACTGGGGTCAATGGTTGCCTTAAATTCTTCAATTCTAGAATTTTGTGGATTTGTCAAGTTGGCAAAAATCTCATCACCAATTTTACCACCAGTCTTATATTGATTGATATTAAATACTGGAGTCTTATTAGCATCAAGTTGCTCAAATAGATACAGTTTAGTACCTTCACCATCGGGAGCAACACCAGATCTACTCTTTTGAACATCCAAAGGATAATAAGGAACTTGAGTCTCAGCAGTTCCTAATGCTTGAGGAGGAACAATATGAGTAAACTTACCTTTCTTATCAAGTGTAAACGCATCAGGACGGAAACCATCGGCAATCAATGCCATCGTACCGAAGTTTGAGTTAGAGTTGGTGATAGAATAATCACCACCTGCTTCAATCAAATGCTGCTCGGCATAACCAACGGCGAAAACAGAAACTGACTGAATGAATGCATTATTAGACACACGAATGTGATAATGTCTCCAACCAGTGGTAGCATCACCACGATAAAAAACAAAACCAGCAGAATCTTGGTGAAGTGCAATAGAGTCAGATGCACCACCCTCTAGAACAAAACTGGGGTTAGGTGAGGTAGTTTCAGTAAATTTAACAAAAGCACGGTCATCTTTTTGAAGTGAAACACCAGTAAACTGAGCAACAACCATGGATTTAAATCCACTAACCTTACTACCATCTGCCCACAGACCACAAAGACCATAAGTAGATCTCAGTGAACAGTTAAAGATATATGGTGAAGATGAGTCAACAGTATCAATCTCAGCCTTAACAATAGCATTAGTAAGGTCTGCTGATGGTACTGATCCAGAAGTAAGTCCTGGTACTGTAATAGTAAGCTCAGTATCGTTATTAACTGCAGTTACATAGTAAGTACCATTCAATCCAGCAAATGCACCACCAATATCTTCAACTGTAATTTGTTGACCCTCAAATACTTCATGAGGACCAGTCGTTACGATGGTAACGAGGGCACTGTTAATTGAAATCGTAGAGATACCTTTCTGTCCTGCCTGTTGTAGAGGACCAACAATTCTGGTTTCTTGTACCCTAGATTCTAATTCACCAGCAGTTGTAGGAATAGATGCAAATGCTCTCGCTGCTTTTGCATAGAAAAGGTCTAGATCACTCTGATCAGCATATGTAAAACAGGTAACTTTATGGTGGGAGTAGTTAGCATTTACAATGGTATTACTGCCAGGAGTATTGTAAACACCACCCTGACCAGATGAGTGAGAAGTTGGGAAAGCATCAAACAGTGAGAACTGCCAGAAATAACAAGCACCTGTTACTTTAAAGATTGATGTTCTATCAAAAGAACCATTAGCAGGATCAGGAACATAACGAGGACGAACCCTCGTTTTTCTGAGATCCATACCGACGAGTGAAGTACCTCTAGGAATAACAAGACCACCCTCAGTGGAATTAAACTTATAAAGATCGTTAGCAGGATCTAAGATGTCAAAGTTAGATTGATCTGATAATTCAGGAACTTCAGCAGTGTTTGCCTTACCAGGACGGTTGTCAATGATATATTCGCCAGGTGATAAGTTAATAGTAAACTGGTCATATTTATCATTATTTTGTCCAGCAACATATGAGAAACGAGCAATCTCAAGCAATGCTCTCTGGATAGTTTTAAACGGTCTCGTGGGTGAGTTACCGTTGTTTGAAATCAAATCCGACGCATTAAAATCGTCAGGATTGACATACAACATTCTTCCAGTTCTGGAAGCAATCAAATTAGTTAATCTCGTTAATGCCATCTGAAGTTATAGATCAAAAGGGTTCTTCTGGGTTATTTATAAATCAAACTCTTGAGTCCTAAGAATGGGAAATGTTTCATAGGTAATAAAAAAGGGTCTGAAAAGACCCTTAGTAGACTTCCTTCACACGGAAGTTAAATTGTATCATTCATTTTGCATTGTGTCAAGCATGTATTCTACAGTGTTTGCTACATCATCCATTGCATCACGCAAGAATGGTTGTTGACCAGATTCTTGTCGCATATCGGTTTTTTCGTCTGTAAGCGTCCAGCGCCATTGTCTGGTGGTTTGTGAGTACCAAAGATTAATTTTCATTCTGGTAAGATGCTTTCGGGATCTAATTCTATACCACTCAACATAGGATGTAAACCTTCCTCTAACAAATATGCTGATTTCTGATGAATCAGTTCAATTGAAACTATAGGTGAATCCATTGCTTCTATAACAACAGACTCTGTATTTTTAGTCTCATCATCCAAGGAATCAAATGTAAAAGGAATACCATTGAGAAAGTATGCCTTTACAATCCCTTCTTCGTCGGTGATTACATGTTTGGCGGTTACTTTATACATTAGCGTTTTATGCATTTAAGATTGTAATCTCTCGCTTTGAGTGCCTCAATCATGTGCATCATTGCTACTTCTGGATTAGTATCTCCACATGTAAAAACATCTAGAGCTGCAGACCCTCGTTCGGGCCAAGTATGGATGCTGATGTGACTCTCTGAGAGTAATGCTACGATAGTAACACCTTGTGGTTCAAACTTATGAGAC
>CENT01004571.1_pt1 | contig 10279 bp, 7 predicted proteins | sample 530141 | NCBI WGS metagenome assembly CENT01 (sample SAMEA2591074, study PRJEB7988) | marine metagenome | isolation source: saline water (ENVO:00002010), including | reverse complement strand
ATCTACAAAGTGAATGGAAAACAAGATCTTCTTCATACTTATTCTTCTACTTGCTTCAATCTCACACAAAAACTGTACAAGAAATAAGCAGCGCGATTGGCAAAGCCTTTAAAAGCCGTATAATGCCAGCCATTCCACTAGCACCACTGCGCGCTGTGAAAGGTTAGATGCGCATTGGTGGTAAAAAAAGCGCGATTGTTGAACGCCTTGCTAAATGCCTAGAACTATACAGCGTAGCGTTCAAATGCCCAAACACCAAATAGAGGGAAAGTATGAAGCAATTTGAAGTGAATTTTGATGGCCTTGTTGGCCCAACCCACAACTATGCCGGTTTATCATTCGGTAACGTTGCTTCTCTCAACAATGCCAATGCAGTGAGTAGTCCAAAGCAGGCTGCTAAACAGGGATTGGCTAAAGCGAAAGCGCTGTCGGACATGGGAATGATGCAAGGCGTGTTGGCTCCGCAAGAACGACCTGACATTAACGCGCTGCGTCGATTAGGCTTTACCGGCACAGATGCACGGGTGCTAGAAAGCGCTGCAAAGCAATCTCGCGAGATATTTTTAGCATGTTGCTCTGCTAGTAGCATGTGGACTGCAAACGCCGCCACTGTGTCTCCTAGCGCCGATACAGCGGATGGGCGAGTGCATTTTACCCCTGCAAACTTAACAAACAAGTTTCACAGGTCATTAGAACCTCAAGTCACAGGCAATATTTTGCGCGGTACGTTTGCAAACGATACCTACTTTGCCCATCACCAACATCTGCCTGACAATGAGCATTTTGGCGATGAGGGTGCAGCAAACCATACCCGTTTGTGCAGCGATTATAACGAAGCAGGTGTTGAGTTATTTGTCTACGGTAGACATGCCTTTGACCCCTCAAAGCCTGCACCAACAAAATACCCAGCTAGACAAACACTTGAAGCGTGCCAAGCGGTAGCGCGTTTACATGGCTTGCGTGACGAAGGTGTTGTGTATATGCAGCAAAACCCTGACGTTATCGATCAAGGTGTATTTCACAACGATGTTATCGCGGTAGGTAACCAAAACGTGCTCTTTTTCCATGAACAAGCGTTTCATGAAAAAGAGAAAGGGTTTACCGAATTACAGCGTAAGTTTGGTGAAAAGCCACTGCACTTCATTGAAGTGCCTACAGCACAAGTGTCAGTGCAAGACGCAGTGAAGACCTATTTGTTTAATACGCAAATCATTACCCTGCCAAATGGTGAAATGACGATTATTGCACCTACGGACTGTGCTGAGAACGATTCTGTTAAAGCCTACTTAGACAACCTTGTCACTCTGGGTACGCCCATAAAGTCGGTTAATTATTTTGATGTTAAACAAAGCATGCGAAATGGTGGCGGTCCGGCGTGTTTACGCTTGCGCGTAGCAATGAGTGAAGAAGAGTTGAGCGGTGTTAATCAGTCTACGCTGATAAACGACACCCAATTTGCTCGCCTAAATGCGTGGATAGATAAGCATTATCGCGATGAATTAAGTGAAGATGACTTGAGAGATCCGCAGTTACTTATTGAGTCGCGCACTGCCCTTGATGAACTTACACAGCTGCTTCAAATAGGCTCAGTTTATCCGTTTCAGAAGGGGTAATAAACAGACCAAGCTTCTATCTATTATAACTGGATAAATTAATAAGCAAAAATTACTGGGTGCTCCTGAAGCTTGACACATCATGTTCAAACAAGAGGGAGTGCTTTATTCAACCGCTAATGCTTTAAGCACAAAACAACTTCACTTTAAAGGCTAATACTTCTCAACACTATAAATAACAAAGGGCGTCACTTAAGTCATGTCAGTGGCATAACAGCCAGTACGTTTTGTAAAACAAGCTTTAAGAATACTAGTCATTAACAACGACGCTACCAACGCTTCGAATTTTTCACAATAGTCAAAAAATATTGCAAAAAAGCCCAAATCCGACGTCACATCGAACCTGGGCCATACTCTCAACTAACGAGGCTAAGTTTGAAATATTAGCTCCTTTAATTGAATCTTTAATGTCTAGTTAAAAAAAAGAGGTTCCTGGTTCACAAACTTTAATACTATCGGTGAAGTCGGTATCACCTTCTCCGAAAGGATTTTTGGGCGGGCTCACTCCTTCATCAGAAATATCGTCACCTAAGATTTCCAATTGGTACTTCATTGATGCTTGTGCTTCGCTACCAGTTGATTGACCAAAAACTGATACCTCTGCAAAGTACCAAAAAGCATAACTCTCTGGGTATCTATACTCCAATTCTGCGTATCCATTTTCATCGGTTACACCGCCGTTGGTGAGTGAGACAGTACCAACATTCCCGGGTGTTAGTTGCTCATCACCATTCGTATCTTCACCTAGATCCAGAATCCCATTAGAGTCAACATCCTCGTTGTCACAAACTGTTACGTCAGTTGGTTTCCAAATTGAATCCACGGAGTCATAGCGCCAACTTCCGCGAAGATAAATGCCCTTATCACTTATGTCGTTAAATTTTACAGGAGTTATCGATGCTGTTAAATTCACGCCACTTACCGGACGTCCTGCAGAATCTGAAACAAATACAGCGAATCTCTTAAGATAGGATGTCGTATTTGGCGTCTCAATAACGTTACCCGTTCCGATAACAATATCAAATGCTCTTGAACCTACTGTTAAAAATACATCATCGAAGATTGCACTATCGTCTGCTACCGACGCAGTGACAACTACATCATCTTCAGAAGAGACCGAACCTGACGTGAATACTGTTGTTGCTATACCTTTACTATCAGTCGTAGCTTGTGATGGTGAAACAAAACCTGTGGAGACATCAGAAACGGAAAAATTAACCACGCTGTTCTTCACTAGATTACCATTAATGTCACGAACAACCGCACTAATCGTACTTGTTTGACCATCAGGACCGAGAATATCAGGCGATGCATCTGCAATCAGCGTGTCAGGTTCAGTTGCAATAAATTCGATTTGTGTCAAGGCTGAGACTAAAACGACACCACTTCCATCACTTGCTGAGGCAGTAATTGACGAAATCCCTGCATTATCTGCACTTATTTCTATACTCGCTTGACCATTGGTATCCGTTTCAACGGTGGAGTTGCCAGCAATAACACCGCGAGAGGCGCTAAAGGTTACATCTTCTCCGACCACGGGCGTATTGTTTTGGCGCCATTGTATTGTAATAGTCTGCGTCTGCCCAATCGGTATCTCTTCAGTAGGAAGATTGACGAAGTTAAATTCATCTTGTTGTACTTGCACAGTAAACGTAGCACTGGCATTAAGCGCGGTCGCCGTAATTGTATTTTCCCCTGACTCTGATGCGGTATAGGATACCGTTGCCTGGCCTGTAGAGCCGGTATTCACCTCGGAGGTGCCAAGTGTACCGCCGCTGGCTTCAAGCTGAACAGATTGATTTAGTATTGATGTGCCGTCGGAGTCTTGAACGCGAATGGTGTAATTTACCGTATCATTTAAAATAACTGATGATGCACCGTTTACCGTTACTTCCGTTCCATCAATTTCGATAGACACGTTTTCTGGGCTAAGGGAACCTGCTTGTGCCGAGACCGTGACAATGCGATTAGCGGCATTGTTTCGAGTAGATAATAGTGCACGGGCGGTACCATCTGCCGCTGTCGTAGTTTGAATAAGCTGTAATTCAACGCCATCTGCGCTCGGCGCTGAAAAGCTCACTTCAACGCCTTCCATCAGCACGCTTTGCTCGTTTTTCACCAATGCGATTAACTCAACTTCATCGCTACCGCTTGATGCTAGTTGAATACTGTCTGCAAAAAGCTCTAACGAGGCAGGCTCTTCACTGACACTAGTGCGACCTTGAGAACTAAAGGTTGTAGAACCTGACTCGCCCGTTGGTAGGGTAACGGTTACTTCACCATCGCCAGATAAATCGCTTACCGTCATGCCAATAGATGCAATACCGTTCTCATCTGTTAGCGCAGTTGCCGTGTCATTTGAAAACTCTGCTAGGTCACTGTTGCTTAGTGAGAACGTAAGCAATACGTCGTCTTGTGGATTCCCATCTGCGTCAGTCACCGTTGCAACTGCGGTAAGTGCGTTATTAGTAGAAAGCTCATTGTCTTCTTCGCCATCACTGTTTTGCAATGTCAGCGTTACCGACGAATCTGTTGAGCCGGTTGTTGCGGCTGTTGCCGAAAATGTCGTCGTTCCCGTCTCCCCAGTATTTAAGCTGGCGGTGATTTGACCGTCGCCCGACGCGGTGCTGGCATTTAGGCCTATACGCGCTACCCCGCTGTCATTGGTGCGAGCGGTGCCTGTATCATTAGCAAAGGTTGCCAGCGCGGCATTGTCCAGCGCAAAAGTCACTAAGCTATCAGACAGTGCATTACCGTCTTGGTCGGTGACTGTGGCTACCACGGTGAGGCTGTTGTTCTCTGATAAATTGTTATCGCCTTCACCATTGGCATTTTCAAGGGCAAGGGACACCGTGTAGGTCGGTGTAGTCGTCCCACCGTTGCCATTTCCAGCACCATTGTCCGTGTCGTCTCTAGAGACGGAACCGCCTCCCCCACATGCTGTTAGCATAAATATTGCGCTAAATAAGCTTAGCGTCTTCGCTAATGTCCGCATAATTCGTTCCTGAACCTCTATTAATGGCAATTGCGTCGTTTTTTATGTTTAAAAATCAAATGAATCTGGCACACTACGTGAGACTAAAAAATATAATAATGCACAGGGAACTTTCATGTCTCAATCTGCACACAAGTATAGTTTAACCGCTCGCATCTTTATCGGCATGGCAACCGGTATCTTGACAGGCGTGTTACTCCAATTATTGTTTGATGATAGCGGAGATTTCACATTTTCGATATTCGGTTTAGAACTCTCTACGTATAACATTCTTGTAGAAGGTATATTTTCAACTTTAGGCCAAATATTCATTGCCAGCTTAAAAATGCTGGTGGTGCCATTGGTATTCGTTTCACTAATATGTGGAACAAGCACACTGTCAGACCCTAGTAAGTTAGGTCGGTTAGGCGCAAAGTCTGTCGGACTTTATGTTGTCACAACCGCCATAGCGATAACACTGGCTATGAGTATAGCGCTAATTGTTGCACCAGGCGACGGACTAAATTTAACGACTGAAACCACGTTCCAGGCAAAAGAAGCGCCAAGCCTGTCAGACGTTATCGTCAACATGTTCCCCAGTAATCCTATCAATTCTATGGCACAAGGGAATATGCTGCAAATAATTGTTTTTGCAGTGCTATTTGGTATAGCAATGGCAATGACGGGGAATGCTGGTAAACGACTTACCGCGATTTTTGAAGATATCAACACCGTAATAATGCGCTTGGTGACTATTATTATGAACCTAGCACCCTATGGTGTGTATGTGTTGATGGCAAAACTGTTCTCAACCATTGGCGGCGATACCATTCTCAGCCTTGCCAAGTACTTTTTCTTGGTATTTGGTGTGCTTATCCTTCACGGTTTGGTGACCTACTCGGTACTGCTCAAGGTACTTGCTGGACTAAACCCACTGATATTACTTAAGAAAATGCGCGATGCCGCCCTGTTCGCCTTTAGTACATCAAGCAGCAGTGCAACGCTGCCTGTGACTATGGAAACAGCAAAGAACAAGCTTGGGGTGGGTAACTCGGTGTCTTCATTTACCTTGCCTTTAGGCGCAACCATTAATATGGACGGCACCGCTATTATGCAGGGTGTTGCCACGGTATTTATCGCTCAAGTTTACGCTGTCGATTTAAGCTTAGGCGACTACATGATGGTTGTGTTAACCGCCACACTGGCGTCAATCGGTACTGCAGGTGTGCCAGGTGTTGGGCTCATTATGCTTGCCATGGTGCTTCAGCAAGTTAACTTACCCGTTGAGGGAATTGCCCTTATTATCGGTGTAGACAGACTGCTTGATATGACCCGTACTGCCGTTAACATTACTGGCGACTGCATGGTGTCCTGTGTTGTTGCTAAAAGCGAAGGCGCGTTAGATGAGGATATATTTAACGACCCTAACGCGGGTGAAAAACAAGAAGACGTAGACTTTGAGCACTTCGACCGAAACAAGTAATGGCAAGGTAAGATAAAAAACCTCATGGCAAGAATAGCTAAAACGTTTATCTTTTCTTTATCCGATACATAAAAAAGGTAGCTTATACGCTACCTTTTTTTATTGGGCTTTCACATCAAACCCCATTCGCTTCAATGCGGTCACCCTGCTTCAATACGGTCACCCTGCTTCAACACGGTCAACATTATGTCCTCATCGCCACGTAGTCATAATGCTGGCAACTAATAACGCTTGTGCAATGATACTGGCGGTCATATTCGAGTTTGAGCAACTAATGAAGCGCTGAAGACGGTGATATTTTTACCGCCTTTTGGGCTGGGTACAGCGTTGCCAACACGCATAACGTTAAGGCCAAAGCGACTGTTATGCCAACGTCTCCCCAGTGTAGCTCAGACGGTAAAAAGTCGATAAAGTAGATATCTCCTGAGAGTACCTCAATACCTAAAGCGTTTTCTACAAACAGCACGATTGCGGACAAGTTAGGTGCGACTAACAACGCCAATAAGACACCTGTTGTGATACCAACCACCCCATTAATGATCCCTTGTAAGATAAAAATGGTCCGTATCAGCGAATCTGTAGCGCCCATTGTCTTTAAAATTGCAATGGCGGCTTGTTTTTCTCTTACTGCCATCACCAAGGACGACACGATATTAAAGCAGGCAACACCAATCACAAGCACAAGGGCGATGTAAACCACTGCCCTTACCAGTTGAATATCGTTATACAGGTGACCCTGAGTACGAGTCCAATCGGACATATACACGGCTTGTGGATAGCTATAGCCTATCTCTCGCATAATCTCATTGGCAGAGTACGCATTGTAAAACGTGAATTGCATGCCCTGAGCCTTTGACGTTATTTCCGCTGCATTCGATGCCATATCAAGGTGCATTAGCCCTACTAGGTTGTCCAACTCTCCACCTATAGATAAAAACCCACTCACCGTCAGGGTAATTGTCTTAGGCGCTTTAAAAGTTAGGTCATTCGTTGCTACAGGAACTAATACCTGCACGGCATCGCCTGGCTGCACGCCAAGCTTTTCGGCAATACCTTGACCAATCAACACCCCTTTATCGTTGGCTTGAAAAGATAACCACTGAGGCTGTGACACCCTTTCTTCAAAATACTGCTGATTGTCTGCGGCAATAATGCCGGTGAGCTCTATCGCTTTTAACTCACCCTTGTACTGCAACATTCCTGTTAGCTTTGTATAGGGCGTGACGCGCGCTATTCTCTCGTCTTGCTCCAAACGATAGCGCTGGGCGTCGACGTTGTCGATGCCTCTCTTATCAACGCTGTATAGCTCTCCGTGGGGAATAACACTGAGTATTCTATTAGTGAGTTCTTTTTCAAATCCGTTCATAACGCTTAATAGCAATATAAGTACGAAACAACCAAGAGCTATGCCTACCGTTGACGACATGGAAATAAAGGAAATGAAGCGCTGTTGGGAGCGCGTTTTACGAAACTGCCTTGCAAGTTCTAATGCGAACATTATGACTGCATCCTAACAGCACCAGACTGAACCAGCTTTCCATCTTTTATGCGCAGCACTCTATCCATTCTGTTTGCTAACGCTAGATCGTGGGTTACCACCACAAATGCAGTGTGCTTTTTCTCACTTAACGAGGTTAGCAGCTTATAGATTTGCTCACCCGTGCTATCGTCTAAATTACCGGTGGGCTCATCGGCCAGTACAACGGAAGGCTCGGTCACAAGCGCTCGCGCAATTGCAACACGCTGACGTTCACCACCAGAAAGGGCCGCAGGAAGATGCGAGAAGCGATGTGATAACCCAACTTCCTCAAGCATAGCTTTGGCTTTATCTTGAGCTTCCTTTGCTGAAAGCCCTCTTATTCTCAGAGGCATAGCCACATTTTCTAGTGCTGAAAATTCACCAAGTAAGTGATGAAACTGGTAAATAAACCCCATCTCTTCGTTGCGTAACGCAGCAAGAGTATTCGCATTTAGGGAGGATAAGGTTTTGCCTTTAAATTGTACTTCCCCACTGCTTGGCTTATCGAGCCCACCAAGCAAGTGAAGCAAGGTACTTTTGCCTGAGCCTGAACTACCTAAAATGGCAACATGCTCACCGGCTTTAATTGAAAGTGATATGTCTTGAAGAACGGGAGTTTCATTACTGCCGTCGTGATAACTTTTATGAATGTGGTGGCAACAAAGCACGTCCTGCATGCGGTTTTTTTCTTCTCTATTTATCCGTGTGCGAATGGTAGCGTTAAACACTACCAACACCAAATAGAAAATAACAGGGGCATGTTATTTTGACTGCTTATACTTTTTCTCGTTAATCAGCCGTTATTTAAGCGCTCTGTTGTACGCTTTCTGCAAGACTTTCTACTGATTGTGGTTTTCCATATAGCCAACCCTGACCGAAACCAACGGACAGGTTGCGCAGTTCACTGGCCTGTTCACTGTTTTCTACGCCTTCAGCAATTAACTTAATCTCAAGGCCGTTGGCAATACCAACAATGTGAGGAATAAGGGATGAACGAATACTGTTCTCTTCCATTTCCATAACAAAGCTTCTATCAATTTTTAAGAAATCGCAGTTCATCGTCTTCAACTGACTAAGATTTGAGTAGCCTACACCAAAATCATCAATAGCAAACAGGAACCCTTTACTCTTCAGTGATTTAATATGCTTGATGGCACTGTGCGTTGAAATTTGCTCATCTTCAGTAATTTCCAGCACTAGCTTAAAATTTTTCGTATTAAGAGTAAGAGCAAAATCTAGATCGAGGCAGTAGTCTTGGTTAAAATCCATGGGAAATAAGTTAAATGAAACCTTAAAATCTTTTGGAATACCCTCACAGTTAGTAAGTTCGAGCATAGATTTCTTGATCATGTCTTGTGTGAACTCTCGGGTAATTCCTAATGCTTTAATTTGTGGAATAAACTCATCAGGATAAATAGCGCCTAATTCATCCTCGAAGCGACTTAACACCTCACACCCAATGACCTCACCAGATTCAAGGTCCACAAAAGGCTGGTACACACAGTAAAAACTCGATTTTGCTAGCCCTTTTTTTATTCGCGATTCAAGAGAGTGTTTATGCCGAAGATAATTAAATGTAAGTACATGAGAAAATGCAGCTGTCATAAGTGTGACTAGAAAGAGAAGAAGCAATTTACCAACGTGTAGATCGAACAGGCGATTCATGTCCGGGTCCACTTTCAGACAGGTAAGATAATAAACATCATGGCATTTGATAAAATGAAGAGAAAAAAATGAATCGCTTGATAACTCGCTCTCTGACACTGAGTTTTTAAGCAGCGTTTTATTGCCAGCCATGTGGTAAAACTTATCGCCGTTATAAAACAACTGCCAATCAAGAAAACGAGTGAAGCCGATAACATTACCCATATCCAAAACGGCGTTATAACGCCCCCTTTTCACGACAGTACCCACCGCTTTTTCGTCGAACAAGGCGAGAGGGGTATTTACCCAGAAAATGTCGTCTTGAATCGTTACAAAGTCAGGTGCAGCATCGGTGAATGGCACATCAAGAATGCCAAGATAAGTACTGCATCCAAGCGCATCATCTTCGTAAAAACCTATTTCTTTCACAAAGCGAGAACGAAATAAGATTTTTCTCATCGCAAATAAATGTTCGTTGCTACACTGGGTGAACGTTAATTCATTCACCCTATCCAACGTTGCAGAAGCATCTTGGAATACTACACCCACATTATTGAGGATTTCTAGCGCTCGTCTCTCCTCTTGCTCTTTGACAAATGAAAGCATAATTAAAAATAGGAGAAGAGTGACAATGATTGCGCTAACAAGCGACACGAGAACCGCTTTCGCTTTATCTGCAGTAATATGCTCATTAAGGGGCTTATGGCTCATACTTTCACATGGGTTTCAGTATTTTAAGTATGAAAAGAATAGACTAATTCTGAAAAAATAGCATTTGCACTTTGGTCGTAAATAACAGACCAGTGTTAGGCCCAAAATAGCGAGGTCATCTCTGAAGTATAGGGGTGTGATTGAAGCCTTGCATTGATGGCGGAGCGGACGGGACTCGAACCCGCGACCCCCGGCGTGACAGGCCGGTATTCTAACCAACTGAACTACCGCTCCACACAATGGGCTTACAAATATATCGTTAGCTTTACTTCAATGCATAACTCGCAGTTAATGGCGGAGCGGACGGGACTCGAACCCGCGACCCCCGGCGTGAC
>CENT01028358.1_pt1 | contig 10321 bp, 10 predicted proteins | sample 530141 | NCBI WGS metagenome assembly CENT01 (sample SAMEA2591074, study PRJEB7988) | marine metagenome | isolation source: saline water (ENVO:00002010), including | reverse complement strand
TACGGTAGGCTTCTTGGTTGGTTATACGTTGGCGAAAGCGATATTTCGCTAAACGAAATTATGATTCAAGAAGGGTATGCATGGGCATACGATGGAGGAACGAAGCAAAAGAACTTCGAGGAACTACGAGAAATTCGTAGGGCAAAAGGCACACTAATGGAGGGTTAAAAAATGTCTTGTGGAGATCACGAAAAAATGAATCCCGTTGTACATGCTTTATATCATGTCAAGGAATGGGATAAGAAGATGATAAAAAAATTTCAAGATAAGTTTGGTTTAACAGACTATCAAGTGAAATGTATCGCCTTCGCTAAAGGATTTATTATTGGAGCAATTTTACTGTAATGAGAGAACAACTACTTAAAGCACTACTAGCACATGCACAAGGAGATATTGCTAAACATAAAGCAAATGTTGAAGTTTATCTCACAAACCCTGTTGGTATTGGTGAGCATTCAAATATTGTAGAAGCAATAGAAGAAGAACTAAACATGATCGCGAAGTATCAAGATCAAATTGAAGTTATTCAAAAATACTTTATGAGAAAAAGTGACAAGTCTGACGGCTGAAGTATCTAATTATATTAGAAAAGAATTAAAAAGTTTTCCAGATGTTAGACCTATGGAAAACAAATATCCTATTGTTGAAAACGATAAGGTATTCATTATGAATGAAATGCATCAGAGTAAGAAACTCAGAAAGATGCATTTAGAGACTGGGTATACGGATAATATTGAAGTGATGCATTGTGTATTGTATCCTTCAGTCGATTATCCTATACCCATTTTTGGTGCTGATATTGTGGCAACACCAAAAGTAATTACTGCTGCAATCATAGATATAACTCCTGTATGTGGCACAGAAAGATTAATAGAATTGTATAAAGATATATCATTCAAGTATAATTTTAAAGAGAATAGACATTTACCACAATGGGGTGAAGAGGTCTTTTCAGAAGGATGTAAGTTTGTTCGTATTAAAACTGAAGAAGAAAAATATATGTATTTGGATATGATCAAAGAATCACTTCGTTTATATAGAGGTATAGTAGAAAATGCAGTGTTTGATATGCAATGGATAAATACTATGAAAAGGATTGATGACCAATGCTGGTACTGCACATCTCAAAGAAAAAATACAAAGACGAAAGCAGTTCTCAGTCAATGGTTTGATCCCCAATGGGCAGACAACTACATCAATGACATTCTATTTGATAAACCAAAATGGCAAGCACTGAGCAATACTTAGGTAATCCTAATCTTAAAAAAGCGAACGTTTCTCAGAAATTTACTAAGAAACAAATTGCAGAAGTAATACGCTGTTCGGAAGATCCTGTTTACTTCATCAAAAATTATATTAAGATTGTATCCCTAGATAAGGGTTTGATTCCATTTGACATGTATCATTTCCAAGAGGAGATGGTATCAAAGTTTCATGATAATAGATTTAACATAGCAAAATTACCACGTCAGTCTGGTAAATCTACTATTGTTACTTCATATCTTCTATGGTATGTCCTATTCAATCCTAATGTTAACGTAGCAATTCTTGCAAACAAAGCAGCAACTGCTAGAGAAATGCTACAACGTCTTCAACTATCTTATGAAAGTCTCCCAAAATACCTCCAACAAGGAATCCTCCAATGGAACAGAGGATCACTGGAATTGGAGAATGGAAGTAAGATCATGGCTGCATCTACTTCTGCTTCTGCTGTTAGGGGTATGTCGTTTAACATTATATTTTTGGATGAATTCGCGTTCATTCCAAATCATATCGCTGATCAGTTTTTTAGTTCTGTTTATCCAACTATCTCCTCAGGTAAGTCTACAAAAGTTATTATCATATCTACTCCTCACGGAATGAATATGTTCTACAAACTCTGGCATGATGCAGAGCGTGGAACTAATGAATATGTCCCAACTGAAGTTCACTGGTCTGAAGTACCAGGTCGTGATGAAGTATGGAAAGAACAAACTATCAAGAACACATCAGAGCAACAGTTTAGAGTTGAGTTTGAATGTGAGTTCTTAGGATCTGTTGATACTTTGATAGCACCTTCTAAATTAAGAGTAATGCCTTATGATGAACCTATCATGCAAAAGAAAGGTTTAGCAGTATTTGAAAACGTTCAAGAGAATCATAATTATATAATGAGTGTTGACGTTGCAAGAGGTATAGGAAATGATTATTCCGCATTTGTGGTATTTGACACAACTACATTACCATATAAAATGGTAGCACGTTATAGAAACAATGAAGTTAAACCTATTGTTCTCCCAAACATAATAATTGATGTAGCAAAAAATTATAATATGGCATATGTTATATGTGAAGTAAATGATATTGGAGGTCAAGTTGCGGATATAATTCAATTTGATTTGGAATATGAAAATTTATTGATGGTTGCTATGCGTGGTAGAGCAGGTCAACAATTAGGTCAAGGATTTTCTGGTAAGAAAACACAGTTGGGTGTAAAGATGTCAACTGCTGTGAAACAAGTTGGATGTTCAAACTTAAAAGCATTACTTGAAGAAGATAAACTTATGATTCCTGACTATGACACTATTGCAGAACTAACTACGTTTATTCAAAAAGGTCAATCATTTGCTGCAGAAGAAGGATGTAATGATGATCTTGCTATGTGTCTAGTAATATTTGCATGGGCAGCTATGCAACAATATTTCAAAGAGATGCATGATAATGATGTAAGACAAAGGATATATGATGATCAAAGAGAATCTATCGAACAAGACATGGCTCCCTTTGGATTTGTAAGTGACGGAATGGAAGATGAATATTTTGCAGATGCACAAGGAGATGTGTGGAAAGTCGCGGAATACACAGATAAGTCCTACATGTGGGACTTCAAGTGAGATTTCAAAAATATAAATAATCCTAGACAAACATTGCTGAGCCTATAGCGAGGAGAAATTAAACATGGCAGCCAATCAATTATCGCCAGGTGTAGTCGTACAAGAACGCGACCTGACGACTATAACTACTTCATCAACCTCTAATGTGGGTTTGATGGCAGCACCCTTTGAATCAGGTCCTGTAGAGCAAATCGTTGAGATAGGTTCTGAAAGGGAATTAGTAGATCAATTTGGTAAACCAAATGATTACAACTATGAATTTTGGTATTCTGCTGCTCAGTTCCTTGCATACGGTGGTGTGCTGAAGACCGTTCGAGTTGACTCTACGAATTTAAAGAACGCTGTCTCAAACGGAACTGCAGTTAAAGTTAAAAATTTAGATGACTATGAACAGACCTACGAGGGTGGGACTAATGCATGGTTCTATGGTGCTAGGACATCAGGCACAAAAGGTAACTCAATCGGTATCTTTGTAACTGACTCTGGTGCTGATCAAATCGCTGTTCTACCTGCTCCTGGCTCTGGTAACGAATGGAACTTCGTTGCTGATGAAGCAGTTTCTGCCTCATCTGGTGCTGCTGGTAAAGTATTTAAGTATAGTGTAGTTCTAACAGTTGATACTATTGTTGGTGACTTTACTCCTGGTACTTCTACTACAATCGCTATCGGTGGATCTAATGAAACTATCGATGTCCTTGCTTGGGATCCTGGTAATAAAAAATTAGAAATCGGTATTCCTAGTGCAGGTGTTACAGGTATTATCTCTGATGATCAAGTAATTACACAAGGATCAAATACTGCTGCAGTCAATGTAGGAATCGAAAGACGTTTATATGTTGCTAAGAATAAAGGAACTATTGATTTTGCTGGTGCTGATAGTGTTACAGACACTAACTCTAACGCTGTTTCTATCAGTTCAGTTCGTGTTGAGTATGCAGAGCGTGAGTATCTACCTGGTTCTAAGTGGATCAATGTTGCTCCTCGCCCAGAAACTACTAAGTTTACAACTGATGCAGGTGGATTCAGAGATGAAGTTCACGTTTTAGTTCTTGATATAGATGGTAAGATTACTGGCACAGTTGGTGCAGTTCTAGAAAGATTTACAGGTCTTTCAAAAGCATCTGATGCTAAAACATCTGTTGGAGAAACTAATTACTACAAGGAAGTACTTAAGCAAAAGTCTGCTTATATTTACTGGGGTAAGCATGAGACTGGTTTATTCAGTGCTACTGCTTCTGCTTCTGATGGTAACTGGGGTCAAACAGCTGCTGCTAGACAGTTCAACTTACTTCGTTCATCTACTGGTTCTACTGACTATCCTGCAGGCAGAACAACTGTTGCATCTAAGAACAACGCTACATTCTACTACCGCTTAACAGGTGGAGTTGATTACGCATTATCTTCTGGTGAATATACAGTTACTAACTCAGCTCTTTCTACAGCATATGAGTTAGCACAAGATCCTGAGTCACAAACTCTTGATTTCATCATCGCTGGTCCTTCTGGTTCTGATGATGCTGCTGCAATCGCTAAAGTAACTGCTCTAGTTAATATTGCTGAAGAAAGACGCGACTGCATGGTATTTGTTTCACCTCGTCGTGCAAATGTAATTGGTGTTTCTAACACTGCTACAGCAACAGATAACATTGTTAAGTTCTTTGAGCAACTACCAAGTTCTTCTTACATGGTATTTGATTCTGGATACAAGTATATCTACGACAAGTATAACGATGTATATCGTTACATTCCATGTAATGCAGACGTTGCAGGTTTATGTTTACAAACAACTGAAACTTCAGAACCTTGGTTCTCACCTGCAGGTTTCCAACGTGGTGTTGTAAGAAACGCAATCAAACTTGCATTCACACCAACTAAGACACAAAGGGATCGTCTGTATGCAAACAGAATTAACCCTGTTGTTTCCTTCCCTGGTCAAGGTGTAGTACTATTCGGTGATAAGACTGCTCTTGGATTTGCAAGTGCATTCGATAGAATTAACGTTCGTCGCTTATTCCTAACAATCGAAAGAGTTATTTCTGGTGCTGCTAAAGCACAACTCTTTGAGCAAAACGATGATGCACAAAGATCTCTCTTCCTCAACATTGTTGAACCATACATGAGAGATGTTCAAGGTCGTCGTGGAGTAACTGACTTCTTAGTTAAGTGTGATGCATCAAACAACCCACCTGAGTCTGTTGACCGTGGTGAGTTCTATGCAGAAATATTCGTGAAACCAACACGCACAATTAACTACATTACATTAACATTTGTAGCAACAAGATCTGGAGTATCATTCAGCGAAGTCGCTAGTTAATAAATACGAATGAGACCTTTTCGTGCGGTCTCTACAATCGGAACGAACCTAAAGCCTCCGCGTTTGCGGAGGTTTTTTTATGCTTGAAAATATCAATACGTCTAAATAAAAAGGACGGGACACTATTTTAAAAAAAGAAAATGGCAAAAAGAGGAACGATTGATGATTTTAAGGCTAATGTAGCCTCGGATTTTGCAAGACCTAACCTGTTTCAAGTTGACCTTGCCTTCCCCTCAGGAATTTTACAGAATGCTGATCTTGTGAATCTTGGTAAGTTTACTGTTCGTGCAGCAAACCTTCCTTCATCTCAGATCGGTGTTATTGAAGTTCCTTTCAGAGGAAGAACACTTAAGATCGCTGGTGACAGAACATTTGAACCATGGACAATCACTATCATGAACGATAGTAAGTTTGGTTTACGCTCTGCATTTGAACTTTGGGCATCAAGTATTCAAGCATATAACGAGAACTTCACATCTGCTGCAGGTCTTGGTGATGCTGATGATGCTACTGGATACTTCGCGGATATGAAGGTTCATCAACTAGCAAGAGATATAAAAGAAGGAACTAAACCAAAAGTTCTTAAATCATATAAATTCTACAACATATTCCCAAGTGCAATCGCAGCGATTGATCTTGATTATGGTAATAACGATGCTGTTGAAGAGTTTACAGTAGAGATGCAAGTTCAGTACTGGACTCCAATAACCTCTTCTGACGAGTAGTATAAATAAAAATAGGACCAATACATTTAAAATATAATGTCTCAGCTCTTCGGTTTTTCACTTGAGAGAGCAAAGAAGGTTCCTAAGGGACCTTCTTTTGTTCAAAAGGATAGTATGGATGGCTCGCAACCTATTGTAGGTGGCGGGTACTATGGATATTCCGTTGACTTTGATGGAACTGTCAGAAATGATTATGAACTTATCACTCGTTACAGAGAGATGGTTCTTCAACCAGAATGTGATAGTGCAGTTGATGATATAGTCAATGAAACTATCTGTGGTAATTTTGACAACGTTCCAGTTGAAGTAGAATTATCTAATCTAAAACAATCAGAAAAGATTAAAAAATTAATCAGGGATGAATTTTCAGAAATTCTTCGCTTGCTTGATTTTGATAATCGTTCGTACGAAATTTTTCGTCGATGGTATGTCGATGGAAGACTTTTCTATCATAAGGTAATTGATCCAGATAATCCTAGTAATGGTTTATTAGAACTACGTTATGTCGATCCTCGTAAGATTAGGAAGGTTACTGAATATGATCAGAAACGTCCAGAACAATTACGCGGTTTAGATTTGAATACTCAACTCACTCAAAAAAGTGCAGAGTATTTCCTATATAATCCTAAAGGATTGAAAAATTCTACTAATCAGGGTATGAAAATTGCTGCTGATTCAGTAACTTATTGTCATTCTGGTATACAGGATCTCAATAAGAATATGACATTAAGTCATTTACATAAAGCAATCAAGGCAGTTAACCAACTGCGTATGATTGAAGACTCTCTGGTAATCTATAGATTATCAAGAGCACCAGAACGTCGTATCTTTTATATTGATGTCGGTAACTTACCTAAGAATAAAGCGGAGCAATATCTTCGTGAAGTTATGGGTAGGTATCGTAACAAGTTAGTATATGATGCGAACACTGGGGAGATCAAGGACGATAAAAAGTTTATGTCTATGTTGGAAGACTTTTGGCTTCCAAGACGTGAAGGTGGAAGAGGAACTGAAATTACTACTCTACCTGGCGGACAAAACCTTGGAGAATTGGAAGACGTAAAATATTTCCAGAAGAAACTCTATAAAGCACTTAACGTACCTTCCTCTAGATTGGAAACTGAAACAACGTTTAACATCGGCCGTGCTGCAGAGATAACTAGAGACGAAGTAAAGTTTCAGAAATTTATTGCACGTTTGAGAAAAAGATTCTCCGAAATGTTCGTTGATCTCCTCAAAACACAACTCATTCTAAAGGGTGTTTGCTCTATTGATGAATGGGAGGATATGAAAGAACATATCCAATTCGACTTTATTGCGGACAACTACTTCACTGAACTGAAGGAAATTGAAATCCGTAATGAAAGAATGAATCAAGTAAACTCAATGGATCCTTACGTCGGCAAGTATTTCTCTATAGATTATATGCGTCGTCAGGTCTTAAAACAAAGTGAATCGGAGATTAAAGAAATTGACAAACAAATTTCTTCTGAACGAGAAGCAGGTCTTATACTTGATCCTGCAGCAGAAATGGATCCCTCTATGGATCCTAATGCAGTCCCACAAGGGGACGACATCTCTTCCCAAGAAGCACCTGCAGAGGTAGAAGCTGCGGATGCGAAGCGGGGAGAATTCTAAATAATAAATAACAATGTGAGGACAAGATTATGCCTAGCGAAATTGCAAAACAAATAGTTCAACAAGTCTTCGGAGACGACAAAGCGAAAGCGATGGACTCCGTGAATGACGCATTGAGTGCAACAGCATACGATGCAGTTCAAGCAAGAAAAGTTGAATTTGCTAAAGCGATGGGGTTTGAATTAGATGATACCGCACAAGCTGCTGCTGATGAAATAGAAGCAAAAGCAACTGACGGTACAGATGTTGAACCAGAAACTGTTGAAGTTGATGGTCGCAAACCTGAGGATCCACCAGAAGATGAAGTTGTTGATACAGCACCTGCATCTATAGATCCACCAGAAGCTAAACAAGAAACCGAGGAACCCAAAGATGAGACTGATAGCTGAAGAGATTACAACTGTTGACTTTCTCTGTGAAGAGAAGGAAGGCAAGAAGAATTACTTCATTGAAGGTATTTTCTTGCAAGCGGAACTAAAAAACCGTAACAATAGAATGTATCCTTTGAAGACTTTACAAAAAGAAGTCGCTAAATATTCAGAGAACTATATTCAAAAAGACAGAGCTCTTGGAGAATTAGGTCACCCTGATGGTCCTTCGATCAATCTTGATCGTGTATCACACAAGATAGTTTCTCTCAAAGAGGATGGAAATAACTTTATCGGTAAGGCAAAGTTACTTGAAACCCCTATGGGAAAAATTGCAAAAGACCTCTTAAATGAGGGTGTCAAGCTTGGAGTTTCCAGTCGTGGCATGGGTTCTATCCGAAAGGAAGAGAACTGCAGCGTAGTTATGGATGACTTTATGTTAGCAACTGCTGCTGATATAGTCGCTGATCCTTCCGCACCAGATGCATTTGTTGATGGAATTATGGAAGGTAAAGAGTGGGTTTGGGATAACGGAGTCTTAAAAGAGGCACATGTTGCTCAAATTAAACAAGAAATAGATCAAGCAACCCTAATAAATCTACAAGAACGCAAAATTTCCGCGTTTGAGTCGTTTTTGAAGAGTTTATGATTTATAAATAAATACAGACAAAGCAAAGCTAAACGGAGTTTAAACAAATGGCTGAGACCCTCGAAAAAGAATTAGATAACATGGAAGAAGTGACCGAAGGTTCTGATCCTATCACTAAGAACGCAAAACCAGGCGAAAAAATCGATACATCGAAAGGTGGTGCCAAGAAGGTTATTGACGTTACTTCAGATTCAATGGAAGGTGCTAAAGGAACTAAGAACGCAGGTGCTTCTGCTGCAGCAGTAGTAGGTAAAGCCCCAGTGCCTTCGACTAAACCAAGTGGTGCTTCCGCTAAAATGGAGGAAACCGAAGATGGCGAATCAAAAGAAGAAATCGCTGAAACCAAGTACGACTTTACTGAAGATGTTAACGCTCTTGTCGCTGGTGAAGAACTATCAGAAGAGTTCAGAGTAAAAGCAGCAACTATTTTTGAAGCTGCGGTAACAGCCAAAGTTAACGACGAAGTTAAAGCTTTGCAAGAAGGTTTTGAGGAGACCTTGACTGAGGAAGTCGAAAAAATCCAAACAGAATTGGCCGAGAAGGTTGATGACTACCTATCTTATGCTGCTGAATCATGGATGAAGGAAAATTCACTCCAGATTGAGCACGGTATTAAGACTGAGATGGCAGAGTCATTCTTCAATGGTCTAAAAAGTCTTTTCGTCGAGCACAACTTTACAGTGCCCGAAGAGAAGTTTAACCTGCTAGATGGAATGGCAGGTGAGCTTGATGATATGGAAGCTAAACTCAACGAGCAAATCGAATCCAACGTTTCTTTAAACAAGAGAATTGGAGAGTTTGTAAAAATGGAAATCGTGAACGAATGTGCTACTGGTCTTGCTGAAACCCAAAAGGAGAAGCTAGCATCATTGGCAGAGGGTGTTGAGTTTGAAAATGAAGAAGATTTTCGTAAGAAAGTCGAAACTATTAAGGAATCATACTTTACCAAGAAGGCTGAAGTCGTTGCAGAATCTGCAAAGACTGACCCCACAGAAGAAAGTTCTGAACCCCTTGTAGAATCCACAACGAGTACAACGATGGGTAAATACGTCGATGCAATCGCTCGTTGGTCCACATAATTGTAAATTAACTAAATCACTTTAACTAGAGAAAATGTCTATTAAAAATCTCCAAGAAAAGTGGGCACCCGTTCTAAATCACGAAGCACTTCCAGAAATTGAAGATGCTCATAAGAAAGGCGTAGTCGCACAACTTCTTGAGAACCAAGAAAAAGCATTAGTCGAAGAAGGACTTATTACCGAGACACTCCAAACTGCAGGCGCAGGCGGATTCGGTAGTGGTGCTACAGCAACAGGTCCTGTTGCAGGTTTCGACCCAGTATTGATTAGTCTAATCAGACGTTCAATGCCACAATTAATTGCATATGATATCGCTGGCGTTCAGCCAATGACTGGTCCTACAGGACTTATCTTTGCAATGAGAACACAATACGGCTCTGAAAGATCACCAGCTTCTGGCGATTACAGAGAAGCATTCTTCAACGAACCTAACGCAGGTTTCTCTGGAGGAGCAGGTACAGGTCTATCTAACTATGACCCTAACGCAACAGACGCAACTAACGACGCTCAAGGTGCTAACCCAGGACTTCTTAACGATTCTCCTGCAGGTACATACGAGCAGACAGGCGATGCGACTGGTATGGCAACAAACACTGTTGAAGGTCTAGATGATTCATCTGCATCAACAGCGTTCAGAGAAATGGGTTTCTCAATCGAGAAAGTCACTGTTACTGC
>CENT01091710.1_pt1 | contig 10323 bp, 10 predicted proteins | sample 530141 | NCBI WGS metagenome assembly CENT01 (sample SAMEA2591074, study PRJEB7988) | marine metagenome | isolation source: saline water (ENVO:00002010), including | reverse complement strand
AATGAGAAAAAAGACAGAACCGAAACACCCCGGAGATTGCAAAAATTAAAGCAAATATTTAAACCTTCAAGATCACACCGGGCTTCGGTCGAAAGAAAAATACAGAAACTAGATAGTTATTTTAATAATGACAATAGAATGAAACGTAATAAAAAAACTAATGAGGTAAAATTTATGAGTAAAAAAGACATAAGGCAGCTTGTAGCAGAAGTTCTTAACGAAAATAGCGGTCAAGGTTACGGCAAATACCCATATCATTCAAATGAACACAGTGAATCAGAACCTGATCAAGACTATCAAACTGAATGGAAAATGTTTGTTGATGAATGTTGTGGTCGAAAAGTAAAAAATGTAGATGGGGACCCAAACACAATAGAAGATATGGCAGTGGAAGTTGCAAAGTTATTTGTTAAAGATTCTGACTTATTTAGAGATGTGCTTGAGACTGCTGGGAACAACAAATCAATAGGTGTTGAAATTATGCAACAATTAAAAGCAGCTAAAGAAAAGAAAAAACTTGACAAAGAAATGAATGTATAGTAACATAATTTAATGGAACATATAGTTAAAAAAAATTGGGTTACCGGTGGAAATCAGCAGATAGATTTTTATGACCTTCTTCGCTTAACTAGACAATACGTTCGCAATGGATCAAAAATTTTCATAGGTTCTGATTCTTTTATTTCTAGAGATAAGGTATGTTTCGCCTCTGCCGTTTGCTTACATGGTGGCGACAAAGGTGGAAGGTATTTTTTTTATAAAGATTTCCTACCAAAACCACAATATTCACAACTTGTAGTAAGAATAACTGAAGAAACGCGGAGATCTATAGAAATTGCATGCCTCTTTATGGATGAGTACGGAGTCAATCCGCAAAACATCGAGCTACACCTTGATGTAAGTCCATTTGGGGCAAATAATGGCACCTCTAAGTACTCCGACATGCTCAAGGGATATGTACAGGGCTATGGCGTCAACTATCGGCTCAAACCGGACGCTTGGGCCTCTCAGACAATAGCGGATAAACATTCAAAATGAGAAAAAAAGGAACTTTAGAAGAATCTGGTCAATTTTACCAAGAAGTACATTCTGTATCTATGGACGACCTTGTCGATGTGTGGATAGAATTATTTCACCCATTTGGCGCGGTGCTGGTCCTGTTCGATGTTAAGAATTATTTTCAATTACTACAAGACTGCGGAATATTGTGCTCACAAATCAATGCTTATGACAACAAGATACTTACAGTCTGTCTTCCAGGGGTGGACGAAGCGCTTCAAACTATGGACAGTATAAAGTCAGCAGGATTCTACCCCATTATGTACCTATATCAAGACTCGAAAAAGATTTTAGACAATATAGAACCTTGAAAAACTAGTTAATTATGGTCCGGAGGCCGTACAGTGATAAAAGTAAAAATAGCACCAAAAGACTCTAATCAAGTAGCTAAAGTTATCATAATAAACGACAAGAATCATGTATTGATGCTGAAGAGATCTGATTATATGGACAAATTTGCTGGTGAATGGGATCTACCTGGTGGGCATATACAAGTTGGGGAAGAATTTGAGACTGGTATGAAGAGAGAGGTTAAGGAAGAGACTAATTTGGACATCGGTAAATGTACTTTTGTTGGAAAAATAGATAATTTAGACTTCTATTATTGTGAGTGCCCCGAAAAGCCAATAAAGCTAAGTCACGAGCACACCACCTTTAGGTTTTTTTCTAAAAACAACCTTGATGCAAGCGGTAAGTTTGAAAAAATGGCCATCAAGGCCTTGGAGATGAGGATATGATTAGACTTTCAATAAAAAAAGAAGATTTTGACTTTAATACTGGTCTTTTAGTTCCAAAAGATAAGCTGTATCCAAAATTTTGGAAGAACAACACGCTAAACCCAATAGTTGCTAGAAAATTGACGCAGATTGCTGATGATGTTATAAGATCCTTAAAACTAGGTATCGACATTGAAGATGTGATTATAACCGGATCAATTGCATCTTATAATTGGCATGAGTTGTCAGACATAGATCTTCACATAATGATCGATTTTGAAAAAATCGATGATAACTTCGATATAGTAAAGAGAATGATGGATCAAATAAGAATAAATTGGAATAAAAAGCATAATATCCTTATTAATGGAAAGGAAGTAGAGCTTTATTTTCAACATTACACTGAACCTCATGAGGCAAATGGTATATGGTCTCTAGAGCTTGAAAAATGGCTTGCGGAACCAGTTAACTTAGATCCAGAGATAGATATAGCAACAACAGAGAAAAAAGCCGAAGCTATTGCTACACAAATTGAGCATTTATTTGATATGTTTGAAGAAAAAAAATATAAAGAAACATATGAATACGCTGGTAAGGTAAAAAACAAAATTGCAAGAATGAGACAACTAGGATTGTCTGATGGTGGTATTTATTCACCCGAAAACCTTGCTTTTAAAATGTTGAGAAATTCTGGTTACTTAGAAAAATTATCAGCGCTGAAAATTGAAGCTTATGACAGAATGATGTCTCTTAGTTTAAAGAAAAGTTCAATTGATGAAAATCAAACATGGAGAAACTATTTAAAATAGGGGGACAATCAAATGCCTTTCAAAAGAAAAGGAAAATGTGTATTTAAAATTGCTAAAAGTGGCAAACAAGGTAAAAAAAAGGGCTGTTCCACATCGGTTACAAAAGCAAAAAAATATGTTAAAGCCCTTTATGCAAATACTGATGATGTTATGGCAGAAATCAAAGACTATTTTCGTGACCAACAAGATGAAGACTATTTGGCATTTGATGGCCACCCACTAGCAAATGTAGAGTCTCTGATGGACCCTACCAAGCCAGCGCCATGGGACCATCTCACTAATGAAGATGATGAAGACGTAGATATTGATATAAAGGAATAAAATGAATTTTTTTGATTGGATGAATATGAATATGATAGTAGATATAGCTTTTCTTGTGTTTTCTGGTGCAATCATTTGGAAATTTAGAAAACTTGAAAAAAAGATAAGAATATTAGAGTCTGATCTGCATGTAACTATGAAAAATCCTCAAGCGGCCAAAAGACTATTAAAAGAAAGACAATAATTTGATACTCTTACGTAGTAATCACTGAAAGGAACAAAATGATTGCTGATGTTGTTGTAGATCTCCAATATGGAGACTGCGGAAAGGGTAAAATTGCACATGCTTTATGTAGAGAGCGAAAATATACGCATGTTATTCGCTATAATGGGGGCTGCAACGCTGGTCATACCATTTATCATAACGGACAAAAGTTCGTAACTCACCACATTCCTTGTGGTGTCTTTTTCGGAATTAAGTCGATTATCGGTCCAGGGTGTGTTGTTCACACTGAAACTTTCTTAAAAGAAATAGAAGAACTTGAAGAGGCTGGTATTCCTGCAAAGAAATTAGTACATGTAGCCACTAATGCGCATTTAATTACTGACTTTCACAGGGCGGAAGATGGTAAAGATGAGAAAATAGGTACAACTCGTAGAGGAAATGGCCCTGCCTACAGGGACAAATACGGAAGAAAAGGTGTGAGAGCTATGGATGACCCAAGACTGCAACCTTATATTATCAGCATGTACCACGAGCTTTACGAAAACGAGGATTATAATGAAATTGAAATTCTTTTCGAAGGGGCCCAAGGATTTGGCCTCGATGTTGATTGGGGTGACTATCCTTATGTTACTTCTTCGCATTGTACCGTTGGCTCTGCATTGTTAAATGGCGTTCCTCCAAAGGCCATCCGAGATGTTTGGGGTGTCGCAAAAATCTATGAAACATATGTTGGAGCTAAGAAATTTGAAGGTCCCGATGAGATATTTGACACGATTAGGGAGATTGGACAAGAATATGGAGCCACAACCGGCAGGCCTAGACAAATTAACTGGCTTGATTATGATATGCTCAAGATGGCAACAAGGATCAATGGATGTACGAAAGTTGTCTTTAATAAGATGGATGTTTTAGAAGGATTAAAATCCTGGTGTTTATATGACGGACCCAATTTGTATCAATTTGAAACTAGAGCAGATATCGAGCTGTGGTTGTCTGGTAAACTTGAATTAGAGGTCAGTGAAGACATAGAGGTTATGTTTTCAGGTGATAAAGAGTACATTTAGCTATTTAAAATATGACCGAACATATTGACAGTGATTATACAATATCCCTTTACAAAGTTGTAACATCGTCTTTAGATATCACTTCTGTAAAAACGATTACTACCACAACTGATGAAGAGACAACAACCGAACGTACGCGGTATTTTGCAACACAATCTCTAAATACCCCTGACGGACATGTGGGTCCTTCAGGCCAAGCGCAAAACGTCGGCACAAGCGTTACAATAGTTAATTCTTCAAAAATATTAGTTGGCGCACCTACAAGAAGGATACCGGGGTTTTCAAATAACAACCCGGGTGCCATCATTGAATACACACATACCGAGGGAGTTACAGGTTCCGGCGGGTCACAATGGGTTCAAACAGTTATACTTAGTGGAAATACGGATCTAATGCTTGATAGTAATTATAGTGTGAGAGCGTTTGGGTTCTCCTTAGATTCGTATAATAATTATGTTGCTGTGGGGGCACCTGCACACAAGGGGCCTGATCCAGACCAAGCGTCGAACCAGGGGACTGTCACTATCTATCGCAGCTCTTCTTTATCTGGATATACTCTAGAAGAGACCCTTCGACCAACAGGATCGCACTTAGCATCGCGGTATTTTGGTGCTCAAGTAAGATTTAATTTAAAATCTAACAAATTGGCAGTTAACGAACAAGTAAATAATGGTGAAAAGGAAGTATTCATCTATAGTAGTGGCTCCGACTCTGGTTGGTACAGAGAGGCGAATTTTTCATCCAGCCTACTGGTTAGTTCAACATATAATGGTTTTGGCCACTGTCTTGCCTTTTCTGGTGCTTACCTTGCAGTTGGCGCGCCACTGGATTCAATTACAAGCCCCACGTCAATTGCGGGTGCCGGGAAAGTATGTATTTTTAAGAGTTCCAGTTCCGGATGGTCAGAGATTGGTATTTTCTCTTCTTCAACCGCCGCAGTGAATAGTTATTATGGAAATTCAGTCTCATTGCTTCCAGATAAAAGGCTGGTAGTCGGTGAGCCACAAGGGCACCCTGGCACCCTTAAAACTGGATCTATCGAGATTTTTAGTTTTGATGATTCCGGGAATAAAACACTCATTCAAACCATTGCAAACCCAAGAGATGAAAACAAGGGATATTTTGGTAGAAACGTTGATTCAACTTTAGATGGGAAATTTATTGTAGTGTCGCGCCCCGGGGGCACAGATGCAGGCCTTGTCGCATCTGGATATACTGATGGGCACGCTGCTTTATTTGTTTATGAAAGCGGTTCTAGTGGTACGTGGGCTTTATCCGGTACACTAACCCGGGACCTTGGGCCAGATGGGACACCTGCAGGTGATATTGGGAATATTGACTATTATGGAAACAACCCCGGCGGATGGATTGGTTCTTCGATGAACACAGATTATGAAGACACTGGGCATATCCACTCTGATATAGTTAAAATAAAAGACGGAGTCATTTTACTTGGTGTTGCTGGTGCAGCTGATAATCCATCCTATTCCACAACCAATTATGGTTATAGTAGAGGCGAATTTAGAACTTGGAGATCTGTTGTTACTTCTTCCACGGAGACGACTAGTACTACTACAACCACTTCCGCCACGATTCAGTCGCAATTTCTTCCTTTCAGGTTTTCCCATAAAGGTCCCCTAAATATACAAAACCAGTCGACCGCAAAGGGCTATAAAACTTTTCTCGGAGAACCAAAAACCTAAAACTAATTATCTTAGGGGTTTTTACGCACTATGCTCGACCATATCAAGCCTTTATTAGGAAAATTATGCGCCTTTTCGCAGGAAAAAATGGGTTTTTCACAACCTCCAAAGCTGTTTTTGCGTTCAGATTCTGATAATTCCAAAAAAGTTCTTGGCAAGACTGCGTTTTATAATCCAGATGAAAAATCTGTAACTTTGTTTGTTACAGGTCGACATCCTAAAGATATACTACGATCTTTTACTCATGAACTTGTACATCATTCTCAAAACTTGCGTGGTGATTTATCTCTGGATAAGGTAGGTTCTATGGGTAAAAACTATGCTCAAGACAATGACCACATGAGAAATATGGAAAAAGAAGCCTATTTACAAGGCAATATGTGTTTTCGAGATTGGGAAGACACTATAGAAGATAAAGACAAATTTTTAATAAAACTAGCAGAGTCAAAATTTTTAAAGGAGAACAAAACAATGACTACTAAAATAACAAAAGAGTTTCTTAAAGAAACCATAGTTAATATTTTGAAAGAAAATATTGGCGCAGCAGATAAGGTGGCACCGGGCGGCATGTCCGATGAGGATTACTATAAATACGCGCAGAGAAATACAGTTGCCAAAGATACAGACAGATATAGGAAAATCGCGTCGGACATGAAAGCCAAGAAGAAGAAGACAAAACCCTCAGCGGGCGAAGCCTTTGCGCAGTTTGCACAAGATGTGGGAGCAATCAAAGAAGACGACGCCGGTGAACTTGAAGTGGGCCCAGGTCTTCCAGATACTATAGAGCCAGATCTTGAGATAAAGCCTACACTGGATGATTTGATAAAACAAAAACAAGAGGAAATGATGGGAACAGTAGAGGACGCAATCGCTGAGTTAAAAGCTGAACTGGAGGCTATGGACTTACAAGTGACGCAACCTTCTGAACCTGAAATTGAAGAAGGCGCTGGTTGTGCAAAAAGAAATTGTGTTGATGAAAGTTGCCCAACTCACGGTAAGACAATTAAAGAAGAGGACAAAGATGGTGATGGACATGTAGTACCTGACTGGGCTGATCAAGATGACAATGATCCTAAGGTTGGACCAAAGAATGCTAAAAACGAATCCAAGATTCAGACACCAGAGCAAGAAAATACACTTTACGAGCAGAGATTTGCTCCGAAAAACAACAGATTATTTGAGAAACTTGTAAAAGAGTGGACCAAGTAACTGGTATAATAGTAGGGTAAATTATGGAAAACAAACTGCTTTTAGAAGGTGGCGTTGGTGGCCACATGAACCACCCTTATGACAATGATGAGTTAACCTTCGGGCAATTGAAGGACTTGCTTCGATCAGCTGTCGCTGGTGAGTTACGCGGTACCGAAAAGACTGATGGTCAAAATCTTTTTATCTCCTTTGATATTGATTCTCAAAAAGCAAAGGCAATCAGGAACAAAACACAAATAAAAGCAGGAGGCTTAAACCCAGAACAATTAGATGACTTTTTCTCAGAGCATCCAGCTCAAGCTCTACGATACTCTTTTGTTGAAGCTCTACAAGAGTTTGAAGAGTTCGTCCAGCAGCTTCCCAAAAAAATACAAGTAGATATTTTTGGTCCCACGGGTGACGTTTACTTTAACACAGAAGTAATGAATCCAGGGACCCCGGGGTTTGAAAAGGGTGATCCAAGAGGGCAAGGTACACAGAATGTTGTCCCTTATGATAAGAAGACTCTCCTTATTCATGGCGTCGGGCATGCAGAACTAGATCGTGAAACTGGTAATGCAATGGAATCTAATGTAACATCCAACTACAAAGCCCTAGAACAAGCCTTAGAGGGCAAGCAAGTTGATGATCCTAGGGTTTTCTCTATTGAGACTCATCCTACCCGTGAATTAGCTTCTAGCGGCTTAGAAAAGGCTTCAACTGTTCTACCTAGGACCCTGTCAGCGATTGATAACGTAATGAACGATGGTGGTGCTTCTGAAAACACTCCTCTTGTCGATTTCGTTGTAGAACAAGCAAAAGCTGATGTAAACGCTGCAGTTCCTGGTTTAGACGAGGAAAGGTTAGAGATGTTTGCTTTAAAGTTCTTGAACCTCTGCAAACGTAATGACGGTGAAGGTTATTTGAGATGCAATGATAAAAAAAACAAAGCTTCAATGGTTCCAAATGAGAATATAAGAAATCTTCTTGTTGGTTTATCTGGTGATGCAGTTGAGAATCTCAAGTCTTTAAAAGTCCGAATGAAAGAGGGCCAATACCGGCGACCCATAGCACTAGCTCTTTCGGAATTTACAAATGCTATTCTTGATGGCTTTGATTCCGCTTTTATCGCAGACAACGAAAAGCAAAAGAATATTCTTCGAGGTCAGCTTCGCAAAGTTATGAAACAAATTGCTAAATCTGATAACGAGGCAGCAAAAGAAGGTCTCCGCGGTGAACTCGAAAAGCTCAAAAGCATTGAAAATGTAAACACCCCAACAGAGGGGTTCGTGTTTAAATACAATGGTGATGTTTATAAATTTACGGGAGCTTTTGCACCAATGAATCAGATTCTCGGGATGCCTAAGTTCCAAAGGTATGGCGAAATACAATCTATGGAAACAATAGCGGTCTTTCCTGGCTCTTTCAAGCCTCCACATAGAGGACACTTAGAAGTTGTCAAAACAATCTCTCAAAACGCCGATAAGACTCTCGTGATTGTATCTAAACCGACACAAAATCAAAGAACACTTCCTTTATCCGGAAAAGTTATTGGATCTACAGAAGCCGTAAATCTTATGAGAGCAATGCTTGAAGGCACTGGCCTTGAAGATAAGGTCGAAGTGATGTCAGGAGCAGATGCTTCTCCAATGATGACTACAATAAAATATGTCACCTTTCCTGAAGATGAGGAAAATCCACTTGTAGCTCCAAGAAACGCAGAGATTATTCTTGGTGTTGGAGAGAAAGGTGATGACGCTAAGCGTTATTCTGGTCTTCCTGGAAAAGTTAAAGAAAAAAGACCTGATTTGGATCTCGAAACCACCCCAACTCCTGCTGTCTCTCATGACGAAGAATATCTTTCTTTACTTCAAAGTGAAGAGTATTCAGATATTTTAGAAAGAATGCCTAGCCAAAGCTCAGGAGCTGGTGTGCAGCTTTTTCATGCATCCGACATGAGATTTCTTATGGATTTAGCAGCGCAGGACCTTAGAGCAGTAAACCTTCTTGCTGATTTTGTCGGCGGTTTAGAAAAAGTGTCAAAAGTTTTGAGTGCGGTCGGTATTATTCCAGCCACGGAAACTAAAGAAACACCAGAAGAAGATCAAGTTGAGGAGCCAGAACTAGATGGGCGCCCAGAAGAGATTGCTGAAATTATCTATGAAGAAACAATAGAGGTTATTGAAGGGTTTAAGGCGCAACGCGCGCCAAAAGCTAAACCTTCTAAGGGTAAATTTCAACGCAATATGCGTAAAAGGCTTTCTAAGGCTCATAGAACCTATTTAGATATGGGTCGCAAAGATCTAACAAAGCACGGTGGCGGCTTTCGTCTAGATAGGCCGAAAGACATTTCGAACGCTTTTCTTGCAGAAGAAGACTTGGAAGAAATGTCCTCAATGGCCGGCGGTTGCGTGACTGGTGTTGGCGCTTCATTGAATTATAACGCTAAAAGGAAAGATAAAAAAATGAATAAAGAAGAACAAAAACTTAGAAAAAAAATTAGAGCAGGGCTCAAAGAGTTTTTCTCTGCAAAGTCACTTGAACATGAAAGAAGTGTTTCCAATATCTTAGAAGAACATAAACTAAGAATTGAACTAAGAAGTATAATTTTAGAACAATCAATTAATGAAGTGGAAGACCCGACAGCAGACGTTCATGATAATACAGGTATCAATACCTTAAAGGATTTGTTAAAAAATACCAATGTTTTAGCGACACTCAGAGAAACATACAAAACGTTAACAACTGATGAAAATCAAAAAAGATCCTTTAGAGCGCACATTATAAAATGGGTAGAAGATACCTTGGCGCCTGTTAAGTTAAATGATACAAGCAAGGGCTCTGATCTATCTGAACAAGTCGGAGTTGATATCGAAGGGGTTGACAGCACTATGTTTATCGATGCTGCAGATGGTTCAGAAAAAGATACGCCCGAGGTTTCACCTGAGGAAGATGAAAGCCTGACTACAATATCTGGTGAGGATACGACCGGGCGTAATAAGGCTGAAAGAATATACCCAAATATTGAAAAGTCAATCGTTGATTATTATGCAGAGCTAGATAATCCAGAAGATCAGGAGATGTTTTACGACTATTTGATAGCTAATTTAAAGTTATACTTCGATAAATGGTCAGGAGAAATGACCGCAAATGTAGAAGAGCCCACGAACCCAGAATATGATCAAGCTAAGCAAGCTGTTTAAAAAAGTCTTGAATTTATAACAATCATATGATACCCTTGGTAGGATGGTTGGCAAAACAGCGATAAAAGATAATGCTTTAAAAAAAGATAAAATA
>CENT01007660.1_pt1 | contig 10350 bp, 13 predicted proteins | sample 530141 | NCBI WGS metagenome assembly CENT01 (sample SAMEA2591074, study PRJEB7988) | marine metagenome | isolation source: saline water (ENVO:00002010), including | reverse complement strand
CTGAACCCTGAACCGTGTGTCCTGTAGCCCCCGTGCAGGACGCATAGTTCAGGAGTCATGTAGACTCCTGTGTAACAAAGAAAAAACAAACAATGGATACAAATAGATCCTTAAAAGACATGGGCTTTGAGCTAACTCAAGGCCAGACTAGAATCACTAAGAAAAGCAACGGCTTCTACAGTGGCGATGCTCAAGTGGTTCTCACCCTCAAAGGTATTACAATCTACGAGGGTAATTACGGACGTGGGATTGGACTCTTTCCTGATCTCAAGAAAGAACCACAGACACCCGACCCCGTCTTCTCCATTGAGGAGCATGAGGCATCGGCGAAAGAAGCAACCGAGTCATATGCACGTCTCGAATCACTGGCCCCAACTTACAGTAAAAAGAGAAAGGTGGGTGGCTTGTGGGTGCTTGATCGCAGCCCCAGCGTATCAGATAAAGAGTTTATCGACCTGATAAACGGGACACTAGCTCGTGGCTATAAGCAAACCAAGCTTACCTCAGAGTTTTGTAGCACTATCAGGATACGTAGTGCCTTGTCATGGTATGACAAGCGAAGGATGCTCCATGAGTCTATGATCAAAGAGATCCTGGAATACCGCAAGGAACACGCCAAGTGGGAGAAGCATATCCTAGGACTTCATGTAGCACCATGCACTCTAAGTGATGTAGTCTACTCCGCTGTGGTGTGCGATGCCACCGATGATACGTTTGAAGACTGGTGTGATGCACTCGGTTACAACAACGATAGCATTAAAGATAAAAACGTCTGGCGATCTTGTCGCCACATTAAGAACCGTCTTAACGAAGCCGATGCTGACATAGAGCTAATCAATCTTATTCTCCAAGACCATTAAGGTCGCAACCAAAAACAAACAAACAAACAAAAAACAAATGAACAATGCAGAACTAGCCCACAACTGGGCAAACCATTACTATGGCCGAAACGAAGGCCAGAAATCCGGCAACATGTATACGTGCTCAGCACGTCAAGCGATCTATTCTTATGGATCACACTACACTATAGCCCGACACGTAGACTTCTTGAAGGACTACGATATCATAATGTCCACAGGCAGATACAGCGTGAGCACCTCACAACATTGTAGCCATGTCTCTCACGCCATCGCTAGTGAGAAGAGAGTTCTATACGTCTACAGTTGTCCATACGAGGGTGAGTCGATAGACCATTGCCGTCACAACATGTTGAACAACATCAAACATGAAGTGGAGGAAGCACATGATGTATCGAAGAAGATCCCAAATGCCAAGTCTCGTAGACAGGACTACATCAAAGAGGTCGAGTCGCTAATACTCCACGCCGAGGAGATCCGAAAAACATTCAAGATCAAGTGGGTGCTCGTCAAGAAAAGTATGAAGTCAGATTTGTACAAGCTCTATCGAAACGTCCTCAAGGGAGATTGGGTAGATGCCAGTGCCAAATCCACTAAAAAAGAGCGAGAGAGGGAGAGAGCGTTAAAGGCTGCGCGAGAACGAAAGGTCCGAGAAGATAAGAAGATCTTTGAGGATCGCGCCAAGGAAGTTCTGCTTGAATGGAAAGAGGGAGCCAACGTGTATCACGGAGGATTCAGATCACTACCCTGTGATCTACGAGTGAAGGGTGCTTATGTAGAAACATCTCAAGGTGCTAAGGTTCCTGTTAAACATGCACGAAAGCTATGGCCTATCGCCGAAGCGTGCAGGGCAACCTCGACAAAGAAGCTATTCAAACTAGGGACGTTTAGTATGGGGGTGTTCCGGCTCGATCACATCAACGAGAACGGGGATGTTAAGATCGGGTGTCATAACATCAGGTTTGAAGCGATGTCTGAGATCAAGGATGAGGTATTTGCTGGTTCAAAAAATAGTTGACAAGCTGTCTTTGATACATCTAAAAAGAAGCGAACCATGTTTGATGAAGAAATAACTACGCCATTACCCGAAGATAGTGAAAGACCCGAAGTGATATTCACTGAAGGTAGGGTCGTCTATGACGGACACACGTTTGATCCTGCTCTATGGGCAGACAAATACAACACGCACGTCCTTTGTGTTTTCCACATGAAGATACCCAGGAACGATGGGTGGGAGCAGGGATTCATGCCGTCCATCAAGATAGCATACCAGCCGAACGCCTCGTTTTTCCGCATCTTATTCCTACCCGAATCACACGGAGGCGGGTCGATAACTATGATGTGTGACGGGTTTACAGCCGACGATTTTATACCGATCAAAGCTGTAATTATAACCGATGACGAGGATGACGAGGACATGTTTGCGTAGACAGATAGATATGAGTAAGAATAACAAAGTAAACTACGACTGTTGGATATGTGATGACAAGGGTTACAACTTGGAACGGTCATACGAACCGGACATCCCGCATCAGAGAGTCCCTTGTATCTGTAGAAACAAAACAATCTCTAACCATGAGTACAAAGAAAAACAAACCCAAGACAGAAATGAAAACAAGAAAGGTAGCTAAGGCTACAGAAAATCCAGAACGAGAACAAGATACACTGGCCGACTTCGCCGAAGAGGTTCTTGGTCATGTATCTAAAGGTGATACCTTCGAGCTGGTAGAAAAGAAGGGAGCGAACCACGGTTTGTCTCAACGTGGGGGAGTCTATCGAGCAATGTTCTATAGGAACGGCGTAATGATAGCTCGCTCAACTAAGCAGAATGACATCAGTAAAGCACGGGAAGTCCGTGACTCTGTGTTCGATCTGCTTGAGAAGAAGCACGGAGCCAAGTGGAGAGGTAGTCGGTCTAGCGATCTAATCGCATCGGCCAAAGCTGACCCCGAAGGTATGGATGGTATCTATGAATCTACCATCTACCGTGTTAGTTTGGCGGGTATAACCTACACAACTACAACTAATCTAGACTTAGCCAAGAAACGTCGCAACGAAGCGATCAAACATCTAAGTCTTTAAAAAAACAAACAACTAGAACCATGAAAAAAACATTACGTATCGGTAAGAACCGAAGCAAAGCTCGCATCTGGATCGAGGGGCAAGCCCTCGCTGCTGAAGGATGGGAAAGGGGTGACGAATTCTATTCGAGATTCGATCACCACAACGATGAGATCGTTTACAGTAAACCTAGTAGATCGACGGAAGGTCGGCAGAGAAAAGTTGCTGGCACTGACGTTAGACCTATCATCGACACGAACACGAACGAGATCTTGGATGTGTTCGGAGAGGATGCAACTCACGTTGACATCACGGTCGGGCCGGATGAGATAACTATCCGCCGAGGTCACGCACCAACTAAGAAGGTTGCAGGTGCAGCGGTGGCCTTGGCCCTAGCTGCCTCCACCCTCGCAGCCCCGTTCATCAGCCAGTTCAAGGCAGGTGCTAAGCGCGTCCTCGTAGCCTGTGAGGAGTCAGCTACTGTTCGGGATCAGTTTACCCTACTCGGACACGATGCTGTCTCTTGTGACATCCTCGACACTAGAAACCCTTACGGCTGGCACATCACAGGGGATGTCTCCCCGTGGCTGGATCGTGACTGGGATCTTGTGATAGGGTTCCCTCCCTGCACCTATCTCACCATCAGTGCAGCCTACGCCTTCAAAGATCCTGACTACTACAGGTATCCTGGAGTCGGTTACCATCAGCGTCTCAAACCTGAGACGTTGTTCGGTGAGGAGAGGCGGAAGGCGAGGGCCGAGGCTGTCGAGTTCGTCAAGACGATCTACGACAGCAGCGAGCGCGTCGCCATCGAGAACCCGAAAGGATTCCTATCCACCATGTGGATGAAACCTAGTCAGATGATCCACCCACACTGGTTCGGGGATCCCGAGTCAAAGGAGACATGCCTCTGGCTGAAGGGGCTACCCGAACTGCAAGCCACCGACCGACTCGATATCAAGGAACATGGCTACCTAGTAGAGTCAGGCAAGCACGCTGGAACGTGGAGATGGAAGAACCAAGCACCCTGTGGCGCTCCGAAGATGGGGCCATCTGCTACACGGGCTAAGGATAAATCAGTCACCTACCTTGGGATAGCCAAAGCAATGGCAAGTCAGTGGGGAGGATTACTATGATACAAGATACATTTAACCAACTACTGAATCAAATTGTGAAACAAGAACTGAGAATCAAGTTAGATGTTAGCGTTGAAATTGGTGCTAACATGAGTGTTGCTGAGATAGAGAAAGAAGTTATGACACAGGTGTCTGCTATGTTCCCGAGCAACAACAAGAGAATCCAATCCTTAGCGTATGCCGAGGAGTGTGCCATCTATTCGACAGAAGATGGTGAGATTAAATGGTCCTTCCTCGAAACAGATTGTATCGGGCGGATCGAGGTAGCTCCCCACATGGAGAAAGTTACGCCGGACAAGCTAGCTACTCTAGCATACGAAGCAGCACTATCTGAGACGTGCTGCGAGAAATGCCCACCCACCCACCGTGGATATGCGATACCAGACTCCTTTTCTAACGGAGAAAAGTCCTGTGAGATATGGGCTGGGGCGTATAAAGAAGGGGTTGACGATAGACATACCCACATCGATGAGGGTAGGCGTTACGCAGATCTAGATTGGCAAGACTAATCCCCTGTGTATCGAAGCAGACCTGCTGCCGTGTCGTAATCCTCCTCACAGTCTACCTTACTCAGGCGGACGAGGGTTCCGGCACGGCACAGGTTGTCGATACACCTATCAATAGCGGTGAGCGTGCCAATCTTATCTCCAGCGAAGCTCGTCCGAGTTTTCATTTTATTCTTTAGTAATGAGTAGGGGACGATGGACGTGTCTTCAGACGCAGCCTCGGACATCCTGTAGCTCCGGCGACGGTTACGCACAGAGGAAGAGACTACTTGGTCGATCACTTTGAGCATGTCCCGCTCCTGTTTCACCTGACCCTTGCCGATGTCGCCAGTCTTGAACCTCTTCACCATAGAGAGATCGCAGTGTTCGATCATCTTAATAGCGAAAGAGGCGTGCTTCTCCTTGATAACTGGGTTCTCGAAGTCATCTCCCACTGCCAATATGGTGGCCATACGATAGACCTTGATCGCTGAGCGGTTCATAAGCTCAGCCTTTAGCTTATCCTTAGCCTTACCAAACCCATGGTTGGTCTTCTCTTTCTCATAGCTGGAGATCATGTGGTGGGCTTTCTTTGTAATGCGTGCTCGAATCGTATCGTCCTTTTGATCTAGCGCGTCCGCTGCCTCCGAGAGTGAGACAAGGCTATCGCGAAGCTTGCGTGGCATGTCAGGGTTTAAGTTGTTAGGTTCAACGTAATCCGGCTCTTTCAAGCAGAAGAAAATCTGTCGCTGCAATAGGCCAGTCTTAGAGGCTGACAAATCCAGGTCGCCGAACAGGTCTTCTATTGTGGATTCACCATACATACTAACAGCCGGACGGTAGACTCTCGTCATGGTGTCCTCGTCTTTCTTAGCTCTACGTCTTGTTTTCCAAAACGACTTAGGATCAGCAGCCATAAACGTATTAAGAGTAGCCTCACACAAGGCATCGATATGCGGTGGTTTGTGAGGATTGAGTAGCTTACGCCAATACGCCCCAGCTTCGGGGACATGAGACATAACCCGTTTGCTCTCGGAGATAGCGGTCTCCACAGCTTCACCCGAAGCGAACTTCCCAACGTGGCTTTCTCCATACTGAGGGTGGTCCTCAATCAGGTCAGATGTTATCCATCCCAAAGACTTGGTGAACGCTTCTTTGCCCCAACCAGACTCGCCTAGAACCCACAAGTTTAGCACACACGCCGTTCCACTGGGGGTGAGCCATGCACGCTGACACTCCTTAATAATAGCCACCATAGCAGAAAGTATAGAGACCTGCTGATTAGGGCGGTAGCTTCTCTTGTAGAGGTATCGAGCAAGACACCTTATGATCTTGGAAGGAACAGCTTCTATCAAGTCCATTGGGTAGTCGAAGCTTTCTTTACTTGATACAGTGAAGATCTCATCATCACTGAAGCTGTTGTCTGACACAGCTTTCTTTTTACTCCTCTTTTTCCTAGCTACTTTCTTTTCTTTTCTACGTTTCTCAATGTTCTTTACAGCCCTCTTTCTAACTTCAGCAGCGCGTAGCTTCTTCCCCCTGTTCTCCCTGATCGAGTAGTCGATGTAACCTTTCACCGAATACTCCCCCGACTCTGAATCTCTTCGAGCTTTCCACTCCCTGTAGAGACCGGACTCGGCAAACAAATATCGGACTAGCTCGTTGCTTTCCGTAACGTCACAGAACATGTTGACTAAGGCGTGATCAGCCTCCGACTGTGAGGGGTAGCCGAGACCCTCCCACTTACCGTCGATAAGATTGAAAAACTTTTTACCGTAGATACATCCACAGATGTAGTTGACCCAGCATGGCTGAGCATCCCACTCAGTTTCCTCAAGATCGAAGTCGTAACCCTTTCCTTCGCTCGTCCTCACATCCTCTTGAAGAGAGAGGAGGGCTTCCTTGTTTCCGCTCTTTATCTTATCTCTTCCTTCGATAATATCACCTGTGACTAAGATGAAACGGCAGTCATCGAATACACCAAGATGGGAGTTATGGAGGCCACGTCCGTTAAGCTCGCCACGCATAAAGATGTGGGATCCTTTGCCGGACACAGACCTCTCACTGTATGATGGAAAGGTTTGAAAGATAAGTTTGTTCTTACCCTGCTCCTCTGGACAGCTAGTGTAGTCGATATCCAGGGCGACCATACCATCCTTTTTCATAAAGCAGAAACCGAGATGGTCGCGCTCGCCACGATTAACACAGGCTAGAGCTTCTTTGTAAGAGGAAAAGGTTTCGGGATCATTAGACCTAGCTTTCTTGTCGCTACCTGCGATGTAAGGTATCTTGAGAGTGCTGTCCGGTTTATTAGGATGGGGGGCTATGTCGAAGCACACCCACCTATCCAGCTTCTTCATGCAAGAAGGAAGCTTCCTGTAATTGATATTGACGTTACTCACTACCGTCCTCCCCCTCTAATAGTGTCCTCCCAGACAGAAACTCATAAAGCTTTTGCATGTTTTCGGAACTCATGTCGTCACCTTTAGTGGCAAAGTGGTAGAGAGCGCCATACGGCACACCTGATTTATCTGAAATCTTCTGGTATGTTAAGTCACACACGGCTAGTAACTGCCTCGCTTCGGTCTTTAGTGTTCGGTCCATTGCCGAGACCTACGCGACTCACCTGATTCAGTCAACTTAAAAATTTTTCAGAAAATTAAAACTTTCCTCTGGACAATTAAGCCGGATAGAATTAAACAAACCTTCACCATGACGAAAGCAAAAAAGAAGACACCGACTGCTAAGCAGATCGAAGCAGCACGTAAAAAGCTGAGTGAACTACAAACGCAACGCAATGCTCTCAACGAGGAGATCTCTGCGATGCGTCATAAAATGGCAGACCACTTTCTCCCCGAGGAAGTGAAAAACCACGGAAGCAAGACAGTGAAAATGCACGGCGTAGCCATCACTGTAAACCGTAAGCTTACCATCACCTGCAACAAGGAGCAGCAGCAGCAGTTCCAAGCGGATGCACCTGATCTTTACGATCAATTCATTCCGTCCGTTGCGGTCAGGGTTCTTAACGAAACAGAGTCTCGTAAGAACCTCGATCAGATTGATCGGTGGGTTACTACCAAGCAGGGACTTCCTGAGATTAAATTCAAAGACCTCGAAGAAGATGCCCAGAGTTAAATCAGCCAATGACTTGGCAGGAAAAGGCGGGGTGAAGTGTGCCATATACTCCGATGCTGGAGGAGGGAAAACTCTACTCGCAGCTACAGCGCCACGTCCTCTTGTGATAATGGTAGAGAAGACTGGTGCTGATTCCCTCACTACCGAAAACATCAAGCGTGTCTACGGTGATCAGAAGAAGATCACTTATGACGTGCCGGTTATCGAAGCTCATACCGTTGAGCAGTTCGACGAAGCTGTCAACTTTGTTCGCGAGTCTAAAGATTACGACACGATCATTGTTGATAGCATGTCCGAGTTGTCTAAGATCCGGTTGAAGGACGAGCTACCGCACCATAAGAATGCAATGCAAGCTTACGGTGTCCTTGCTCAGGAGATGGATGACATGGTTCGCGAAATGCGAGACGACGATAAGAACTGGGTCTTCTTATTCCACAAAGGTAGGGAAGATACTTACGATGAGGACGGGGAAAAGTCAGGCACTCAATACGTCCCTGACTTTGAGGGGCAGAAGATGAACCATGATTTCCCTTACCTTATTGGGGACATCTACTTCATTGATGTCGATCCCGATGACGAGAGTGGGAACCCAGCCCGTCGTCTCCGCACGGCCAAGGGTGACACGGCTTACCTCGCCAAGAATCGGCGGGGCGGTCTTGACATTCTTGAGGACATGCACCTTGGAAAGATTTTCTGGAAGCTCAAGAAGAAGAAGAGCACCAGGATTAAGAAGAAATAAAACTGTGGTGTCACCTGCCTGTAAGTGGTGAGTTCGGAATGCAGTCCACGTCAAAGTAAAACCTATTATGGATAAAACACCATTCAGCTTCAAGAGAAGCAACTACGGATCCGTCAACAGCGGTACAAACAACGAGCTTCCTGTCGGGAAGCATAACTATCAAGTGACCAACGTGTCTTACGAGCAGGTGAAAGCCGACAAGTCAGGCAAGCGTCACCATGTCAAGGTTGACCTCCGCCACAGCAGCGGGAGCAACTATGTGCAGTTCTTCGAGATCGCTCCGAAGGATAAGAACGATGAAACCCGCGCTCGTATTGCGGGTGACGTTTTCGGATCTATCACGGATGCTTGTGGTATAGCCACAGACAATATCAAAACCGCTCACTTTAAAAAGATGAAAGGTAAAGACATTGGTATCCGAACAGCCGAGTCCGTCTCCGGTAAAGGAAAGACCTCTAGAAAGTACATCAACATCCGTGAGGTCATTGCGGAAGGTTGGGACGAAGCTGAGGATATCGAAGACGAGGAAGATGATGACGAGGAAGATGAGGTTCCTACCCCGAAACCTAAGAAGTCTAAGTCCCGCAAGAAACCCGAGCCTGAAGAGGAAGAGGATGATGAGGATGACGACGACGATGAGGATGACGACGATGAGTATGACGACGATGAGGATGACGACGACGACTCTCCATTTTAATATCAGATGATCACGAAAATTCTTGAGTTGCCGATGCCTAACAGGTGCTTGTCTCCTAATGCACGACCTAACCGTTTTGCTAAGGCATCGTCAACCAAGAGTCACCGCACGAAAGCCAGACGGGAAGCTTACCTTCTAAAGCAGGAGTTAGACTTCCCCGATGGCTTCGTTATTATATCGATTAAGTATATCCCTTACTGGAAGACAAAGTCTCGTAAGGATGACACGAATTTAATTGCGTCATGCAAAGCCTACGAAGACGGTTTGCAAGACGCATTCGGCCAAGACGACAGCACATGGGAGATTGAGAAACCTATGCACCGTTACGACCGAGAGAACTCACGACTAGAGATCCACATTAACATACAGCCTTTATGAAGAAACTACCACTTATGTTTGCCGATACCGAGACAACCGGCACAGAGGAAAGAGACCGTCTCATTCAGCTTGCTTATCGGTGCGGTAAGCGGGACGTCAACGAGTTATACCAACCGCCATCCGGTGTGAGTATCGGAGTAGGTGCTATGGCTGTTCACCATATCACAGAAACTATGGTTACAGATAAGGCAAGGTTCAAGGGATCAGACGAGCACAAGTTCCTGAAGAAGAATAGAAACAAGGTAGTCTTTGTAGCGCACAACGCACCCTTTGATACCGGTATGCTTGCCAAGGAAGGGATCGAGTTCCCTCATGTTATCGATACCCTTCGTGTGATACGACACCTCGACAAAGACTACAAGATCGAGAGGCACAATCTCCAGTACCTGCGATACTACTTTGGGATGGAGATAGACGCTGTCGCTCATGATGCGTGGGGGGACATCCTGGTTCTTGAGCAGCTTTACAATCTACTTGAAAAGCAGGTTCAGAAGATTAACGACAATGCACTGACTGACGAGGAAGTTGTCGCTAAGATGATTAAGGCTACCAACAAGCCGGTGTTGATGCGTAAGTTTACCTTTGGTAAACACAAAGAACGATGGCTCAAAGACGTGGTTGAGGACGACCGTGGATACCTGACGTGGTTGCAAAACGAAAAGATGAAGGAGCCGGAAGGTGAAGAGGACTGGCTCTACACTCTGAACTACTACTTAAACAAATGAAGTTTGATGTAAACAAGCTCAGGTCCGCCATCGACGAGTGGTCCATGAACATGGGAGAGGAGGATATCCACATAAAGATTCCTTGTAACGAAGGGAAGAAGCGGGAGCACCTCGGGTTATCAATGATAGGAGACCCA
>CENT01018345.1_pt1 | contig 10366 bp, 14 predicted proteins | sample 530141 | NCBI WGS metagenome assembly CENT01 (sample SAMEA2591074, study PRJEB7988) | marine metagenome | isolation source: saline water (ENVO:00002010), including | reverse complement strand
CGTTCCCATTCAGGTTCACTAAATCCATTCTCCCCTAATACATCATTACGAATAGCAATCATATCATCCACATGTATATAAACAGGAGTATAACCTGCTTCATTAAACATCTTTTTGTATGCCATAGGAGATGCACCATACCATTTTAGACCATCCCAATCCCAATCAGGATTGTCCTTCAATGCCCAACTCTCATCAGGTTTAAACCTTACATTAACTTCAACCATTACACAACGTGGTCTATACTCTGTAAGGATTTGTTTTGTAACCCAATAATCTAAAGAATCAATATCAACTGATAGTAAATCAAATTCTTTAGGTACATTATACTTCTCAAATATATCACATATATTCTTTTTCGTCACTGTTTCAATCTGAAGATTGATTTCATCATTCTGTGCAACAGGAAACCACTTACCAGATTCTAAAAGAAGACCATTCCATTCCTCCTTCTCTCTGAAATATAAAGTATTACAATCCTCAAACCCATCAATAGCACCAAACTCAACATAGTATTTGTTAGTAGTACCAATATTATTAAGTGTCCATTTCAAACTTACATCCTCACCCTTCTGTGACCCAGATAATGATCTAATATTCTCATCCCAATTGGGATGAACCATTGAGTAATCCAATCTCATTTGGTTTGCTCCGATACTATTGCCTGTAACTTACCATCCTTATCAACGGTAATGTTTATATCGTGTTTAAAATCACTATTGTTCTCCCTAATTTTGATGTCTATTGCACCACCTTCACCATAACGAAACATGATAAATCTACTATCTTTTATCTCCCACTTATCAGGATTCTTACAGTGTTTAAATACAGGATTTGAATGTTTATCCTGGTATCCATTTATCCATTGAAATTGTCCAATCATAATAATGTTACACCTCGCTGTTTAACTACTGAAGAAGCACACTTATTTGCAAACCTAATACTCTCAATTATATCACCTATCTTACAATACTCAACTACAAGTCCTGACATAAAAGAATCACCTGCACCAGACACATCTTTTACATCAACTTTATTAACAGAGTATCTCTTACCTTTATATTCACACCCATCTGCACCCATAGTATGAATAATTTTACTACTTATTTCAGGTACAAGGTATGGTTTTGAATTCTGATACTCATAATCATTGATCTTTATATACTTTGCATACTGTACCCATGACCCAAGAATCTTTTTAGTATCAACAAAAGTGTTTGGATGTTTAAAGCATATCTCATTTATATCATCTTCAGTTAAAAATCCTTTATCATAATCAGAGACCACAATAAGGTCATACTCATCATAATCAATATTATTTAAATTAATTCTTGGAATAGTTTGTGTTGTATCTACTCTAAAGAAGGTATGATTACTATTATGATGAACATATCTTGTCTTGGTAATGTCATACCAATTACTATTTGTCAGAATACTACACTGATCATGCAAACTTTTAATGTTTCTATAAACATTCTTTGCCATACCAGGATTTTCAGTCTGATCTTTTATGTTCAATACAGGAACAGGTACGTCAGGACATAATCTTAATGCATCACAATACACAAAGACATCTCTAGAACCATCACCAATAACTAATATTCTTTTCATGTTCCTATATGTTGTTTATAAATTTGACGAACCTCTTCATGTGAGTGTGGAAGGAATGCACGGTATAACCAGTTGTTCCATCCAGTAAAGTTAGGAGATTGTTTAATAAACATCTTCTCTTTTGGTAATGTTTTAGCTGCAAGAATACTACAGAAGGAATCACACCCTGCATAATAGTCGCAATTGGCAACTAAATCAACCACATACTTAATATCAGGTTTAATTAATACCTCGTAATACGAAAGAGGTACATCAACTGTGCTATCTGCAATCACAAGAACTCTCATTCTATGATACTCTGATAATTTATCAACAAACTCCCAGTCATCCATTGTGATAGAAGCAATATCATTCCTTGGTCTTGTAGAAGTAGGATAATGAAATAAGATATACTCATCATCAATTTTTTTACTATGTTTGATGAATGATGACTCTGTAAATGGTCTTGTATCATCAAGAAACATGCTCGGAGCATCTATTGTCTGAAGATTCTGCTTGTTCCATTCATCTCTAATACCAAATAGATCAAGACCTACCTCAAAATTGGGGTGAAAGTCAGGTCTAAAATGCCAGAAGTTAGTAGCAATAGGATCAAGAGACTCCATTGCTTTCTTTCCATCAGCATCACTAATAGTATGCTGCTTTTTAAGATTAGGATATGATGGATTCTTCTCCATCAACTTCTCCATCACATATCCAAAACGACATGCCCAGTATATCTCACTAATACTTTCTTTCTCTTCTTTTGTTAGGATGGAATCAAGGAAGAATAGATCTCCAATCCCTAGTGATACGTATGTTTTCATTAGTGAAACTTCTTACTCTCAACAATCATTACAGGACCATCACTGTCCTTGGCATATCTATACATGTCTAATGCCTCTTCAGGACTTTCTGGATGAAGAACAGGAAAATCTACCAGTTCTCTAAAGACATTAGTAAAGTCTTGAGAATGAGTAGGACCAGAATAGAACAGTCCACCATCATCTATCACAGTTTTGAACACTACAGGAACCTTAAATTCACCATGAGATATCCTTTCAATCTTATCAACATGATTACCAATAGCATCTGCTGCTACTAACATAAAGTCATGTCTCTCAAAATATACTACAGGTTTGAATCCTTCAAAGGACATACCAATAGCAAGACCAACCATTAAGTTCTCTGCAACAGGTGTTTCAATCTTCTGATCTTGTGGGACATCCTTAAGAGTTCCCATTGCATCACCAGGAATAATACTATACCCAATAAAGATAGCACCTTCATCTCCAAGTTCAGTCATACCTTGAGTGACTGCATCCTTAAATTTAATATCTAAAGGTTTTAATTTTTTATATGCAGGATACTCTCTCTTTGGAAGACGTGGAAAATATTCTTCATCACTCTTCATCGTTGCTTTCATTACCTTCAGGTCTGCAAAATTACCTGTACGTATATGAGGACGTGTCTTTGTATAATGATAACGTACAACACAGTCAGGCCATTCTAAATCTTTACCTGTACCCCAACGACTTTCTTTAGATGCCTCTACTGCCATACTATCATCTTCTATAACAAAGGTGCATGGAAGATCAAACCCATCTACATAACGAACTGCCTCTGCAAAGTGACCAGTATCTTCTGTACCATCACCCAAGAAACACCATACCTTCTGGTCAGATCCTTTACGTTTCAATGCCCATGCTATACCTACAGCAATGGCAACAGGACCACCTATAATTGCTGACACATAGAAGTTACGTTCACGATCAAACATGAACATACTTCTTGCATCTAAAATCTTTTCTTCTACTTCTTCAGGAGGAAGACCATGAAGCAATGCATGATACCAATTCCTGTGTGTAGAGAGAACATAATCCCCTTCATTAATATTAGAGAATATATCAATCAACTGTTCTTCATTACCACCAGGTAAATGAAGGGCAAATGGTAAACGACCAGCATCATGGTGCTCTGCCATCTTCTCAACAAATGCACGGAGACCATCAGGTGTCCAATCAGTGCCTCTCATTACTCCTCTCCTATGTTAATCATTATTCTACCAGCATCTCCTGTTCGAAGCAAGTCAAATGCATCATTCACTTCATCAAGAGTAAAGGTATTTGTATGTAATGTCTTATATTCTAACAATCCTCTGTCAGCAAGAGCAATATATCGTGGAATATCATTTTCAGGATCTGTTCCACCACCTTGAGTTGCTCTAATAGATTTACCAGTACCATCAAACATAGAGACAGCATTTGGAATTTCTACCTCTGCACCTGGTCTTGGTTGACCAACAAGAATCAATCTTCCACTTGGTGCAAGTTTATCATATGCTGCACTAATTACTGGAGGGATACCAGTAGTATCAATGATAACATCTACCTTATGTAAAATGTCAGAAACATTATAAACAAATGAATCTGCTCCCATTGTACTACTTAATGAGGACATAGTTTCATTAATATCTACAGCATAAATTGGAGATGCACTCTTCATTTTTGCTGCTTGAATCAAATTAAGTCCTACACCACCACACCCAACTATAGCAATTGACTCTCCAAACTTAAGATCACACTCATTATCAATGATACCCAGTGCAGTTGTTAAAGAACAACCAAGCATTGCAGCTAATACTGGTGAAGTATCTGGAGGAATCCTAGTTACTCTATTCTCTGACACAATAGAGTATTCACTTAAGGTTGTTACCTTACCACTTGATATAATCTGATCATCCAAAATATATTCTGGAAAAGGAGATTCAAAACCAGAACCTGGTCTCCAATGCATCACTACTTTATCACCAACCTTAACAGTATTGACACCCAATCCAACCTCTTCAACTATGCCACAACCCTCATGTCCCATCAAGTGGGGAAGGAACCTTGCGTTTCCCTTATGTCCCCTGATTTCGTGTAGTTGAGCACCGCACAGACCGCTTACAAGTACCTTCACAAGCACTTGTCCGATCTTTAGTTGGGTGGGTTTTACTTCCCTAATTGCCAACGGAGCATCAATTTCTTCTAGTACTGCTGCTTTCATAATAAAATTCCTAATTTTTTAAAGACACAAGTTAAAATGTTTGTTTCTTCTTGGTGAGGATTCTTTCTAATAGTATCCTCAAGATTGCTACATGATACCATGATATATCCCATTCTTTCCATAAAATTCACTAAAGAATCTTTATCAAAATGCCAGAGATGTTCATCTGGTCTTCGATGTTTCCATTTTTCAAACCATTCATCACTAGTATAATGGCAATGTGGTACAGAAATACAGACTGCTCTACACTTCAAGTCCTTAACAAATTCAATATCCTCAAAATGCTCTAGTGAATCAAAGAAAGTAACAACATCATAGACATTATCAGTCATACTTGATACAACTTCACATCCTTCTGGAGCAGGATATGAGGAAACATCATACCCATAACAATTAGTAATAATATTATTACAAACTTTGAGAAATGATCCATCACCATATCCAACATCCAAAATACTACTTGGAACTCTTGAAAGAGATCCAATAATATTTCCCAAACGAAGATGTGCCATGTAAGTTGGAAGTTCTCCATACTTTACATAGCGAGTGTTAACGTATTCTTTGTCATAATCAATGGGATTCTTGTCTACTTGGTAAACAATACCATCCTCATTCTTTGCATAATTGTCAAGCATCTCTATATTCAGTGACATTAGTAAAGATATCAATTATATCTTTATGCTGTCTTTCATCATTAGGATAATAAAAGACTTTTGCTTTGGTGTCAATCACATCAACAATAAAACATACTGCTGTTGGAATTGTATGTATCTCCTTTGCATTCTCTAATACTTTTGTCCAATCGAACAAAGTAAATCCATCAACTATCTGATTTTTTACTACAGGATAATCATATTCCTTGCTACTCAACCTTCCAGTCTCACGAATATCTGTATGTACTATATCATTTACATATGAATATTCACTATCATCTTTTAAACCCAACACATCATAGTATAATTCATCTTCTTTATCCTTCTTTCTATCAAATTTAAAATAATTACCCCAATCTTTATGATCCATTCCAACCAAACCAAACTTGGATGACATAATCCTTGTTGGATCTGTATTAAAAGTTCTATCTGCTGTAGAACAATCTATGTAAACTAACTCTTCATTAGGTACAGTGAAGTCAGCAAATCCTGCATAATTAAAAATCTGTGATCGTGGATCCATCATCCATTCAGATAATTTATACCATGTAATGTCAGGTATATATTCAGATATCCAAAAGATATGATCTCTTAATGGCCAGATAATCTCATGACCACTATCACGATACACATGTGCTATTTTCTGTAGGAAAAATACATCTCCTACACCTGCTGGTTGCTTAATTATACAGGGTTTCATTCAATATATGCAGCAAGAACATAGTCATCAGTACGATTGATTGACTTATAATACTGCAATTTATAATTAGGATTGATAGCAAGTAATTCTTTTTCTAATCTAAACTTATCAGCACCCTTAAAATATTCAGGTACATCATCAATAATAATTGTATGATCTTTGATAGAGTTCTTTGCGATTTCTTCTAACTCATTGAATGTAGGAACTCCACCACCTTCACCATGTGCATCTAACCAGAAGCAAGACTTCTTATCAACCTTACTCATCATTTCACCAAAGGCATCATCAGAATCACCCAACCATAAATTTACATTATCATTTTCCTCAAACCTTTCTAAACATTTTCCATACCTTTCTGGAAATAATTCACAACTGAATACTTCTTCATACCCATGATCAAGTGCAACTTGAACACTGTATCCTTCAAAAGTTCCAGTCTCTACAAAATACTTACATCCTTTATCGATCCCAAGATCTTTAAAAAGATAATAGCAGACAGGATTACCTTCCTCTACTGCTTTGTCGAATAGTTCTTCAGTCATTGAAATAGTTCTCCCAAATAAAGTCTTCTAGAATTTCCATTTTTTTAGTTCGTTCCAAGTTGTCTTTAACAGCATCAATTTTACTGTGATAAAGATCTTCAGAGACATCAAACTCATCAGTAAGATCTATAATACCATCCTTATTAAAGTAATCACCTATATTAGGAGCACCATAATAGACTGGTATAGTCCCTGTTGCGAAACAATCTAATAGTTTCTCTGTAAAATAGGTTTCATAAGATGCATTTTCAATAGCAATAGAGAACATATAGTCACAAAGACCCTCCTCTTTAGTGTCAATTTCAGTATCAAATCCCCTACCAAAGAAATCAATACCATCCACATCCTTTAACCTATCCACCCAATCCAAACGATCCCTATGACCTTTGCACATATTTTTATTAGATGCAATCATAGAAATGATCTTGGACTTATCATATACCTTTGGTTCTTTAATCCAAGTGCCTTGAGCAGGAACCCATTTAAACTTGGGACTGATATCAAGCAATGCTTGATTGTGTGTAAAGATAGTATCAAAGGTATCTAATATCTTATCTTTACCAGGACCCCTAGCAAAATCAGTTATTTGAGGAAGGATAGCAGCAGATTCAAGTATCCAAGCATACTTTGGACCTTCTACATTGTCATCAAATGCTATACCAATAGCACTATCAATGTAAAAAGTACCTTGTCCACCCTCTTCAACCCATTCAATATGCTTCGATTCCTTACCCCATACAGAGCATCGGGGAGCATCTTCATAGTTGAATGTATTACCTACCAGATTAAATTTATTCCTCGGCATTGATTTGCTCCACAATCCAATTGTATGTTTCACGAATCCCTTCTTCAAGTGTCATAGAATAATCCCATCCAAGTTTCTCACGAATAAGAGTATTGTCTGAATTACGTCCACGAACACCAAGAGGTCCATCAATATGTTTCTTATCTATCTTCTTACCAGCAACCTTTGCAGCAGTATCTACTAACTGATTGATAGTAACCATCTCTTCCGAACCAATATTTACTGGTCCAAGGAAGTCAGAGTCCATCAATCTTCTCGTTGCTTCGATACACTCGTCGATGTAGAGGAAAGATCTGGTTTGTTCTCCATCTCCCCATACCTCAATTGTATCGGTATCTCCCGCATACGCAACCTTTCTTGATATTGCTGCTGGAGCTTTCTCTCTACCTCCCATCCAGGTTCCTTCGGGTCCGAAGATATTATGATACCTGGCAATACGCACAGGCATACCGTAGTTACGATTGTAAGTAAGATAGAGACGTTCTGAAAAGAGTTTTTCCCATCCATATTCTGAATCTGGTTGTGCAGGGTATGCTGAATCCTCACGACAATTAGGATTATCTGGGTCAAGTTGGTTGTATTCTGGATACATACATGCTGATCCAGAGTAAAATATCTTTGTCTGCCATTCTAATGCAGGTCTATTTGCTTCAGTATAATCTTTCTTTATACCATCAAAGGTCTCATTCAATAATCTCTGTTGCTCTAGCACATTAAGATTAATAGTAACTGAATTCTGCATGATCGCTGCATCATTCTCACCAGTGAATACAAATCCTGCACCACCCATGTCAGCAGCAAACTGATAGATCTCATGGAATGGTTGAATATATCTGTAAGGAACTTCATTATGATAGTTTCCTGAATCACCCTTAAACTGTATTACTCTACGAACAAAATCAACATCTCTTAAGTCTCCCGTAACAAACTCATGTGCTTGTGTGGATGTAAATTCAGGATACTTAAGGTCAACACCTCTTACCCAATACCCATCAGCACGAAGTCTCTTTACCATGTGACTTCCAATGAAACCACCTGCACCCAATACAAGTGCTGTCTTCTTAAATTCAGACATTAAAATTAATTACTCCTAGTATGTATTATAGTGTTATCCAACGTTCATTGTCAAGAGTCCATTTAGTGACTTCTGCAATGCGTTCACGAACAGATTTAGCAGGTTCCCAACCAAGTTTCTTCATCTTATCACCATCTAATGCATAACGTAAATCATGACCTGGTCTTGATGAATGGAAATCAACCATCTCATACTTAAGTTCTTTACCCTGTGCCTCTGCAATGATAGTTGCTAAATCTAAATTATTAAGTTCTTCTGAACCAACTATATTAAATTTAGGACACTTTGCTCCACCCCATGTCTTTTCAAACTCACCTTCATAGTCAAGAAGGAAAAGAACTGCATCAGCAACATCCTCTGCATGAATGTAATGTCTTGAACCAGGAATTGTTTTAGTAGAGTCACTGTGAATAGTAACACTCTCACCATCCCTTGCTCTCTTGATACACATTGGAATGAACTTCTCTGGATGCTGACGTTCACCAAACACATTCATCGTATGAGTAATGTATATTGGAAGTCCATATGTATTTTCATATGCAACTGCAATCTCTTCAGCAGCAGCCTTGGTTGCACTATAAGGATTGGTAGAATTATATCTATCATTCTCCTTATACTTAATACCATCTGGTGCAGGACCGAATACCTCATCAGTACTGAAGTAAACAAATCTTTCTAAATTCTTTTGAGTCCTTGCAAACTCTAATATATTAACTGATCCCACAACATTATCCATTACAAATTCCATTGGATAATCAATACTACGATCTACATGAGATCCTGCTGCAAGATGAATGATGTAATCAACATTACCAACCTCACTACGAACAAGTGGATTGAGTTCTGCTTTTAAATCATGATGAACAATCTTAACTCTCTTCCTTACTTCAGGATCAAAGGTAAGCATTAGATCATGAAGACGATTCAAATTGCCACTATAATCAAGACGATCTAGTGAAACAATTTCCCAATCAGTTCTTTCTAATATCTGTCCAATCAAGTGGTGTGCAATGAATCCCGCACCACCAGTTATAAGAGCTCTTTTCATATTCAAATCATTTTTAATATTATACAAAAAAATAGGAGGTATGTAAACCCCCTACATTATTAATCGATTACAGAATCAATTTTCTTTTTTAATTCTGCTATCTCTGATGCAACATCACCACTGTCATTGGAATCATGACTATGTGCTTGAAGTGCTTCAACTGCTGCCTCTAATGCAACTAATCTTTTTTCAACTTCCACATCATATTTTGACATAGAAGCACCAGTTGCAGACTTTGCTGCTGTTCCTTTTGCTGCCATTGTAATAATAAAACTCTGACTTATTTATACCCAACGAGATACAGTTATCTCAATTGAGTTGTCGGTCATCTCCCATTCCTCCTCAACCTGAAACCCTTCTTCCTTGACTGTGTTATGCACAATCATCCTTGCATACTGTTGAGTAACTTTCTCAACAAACCTTTTAGGTGGTATTGGTTCTTTCCATGTTTCAAGATCAGTAACTAATTGATAAGTCTCTGTCTTTGCATTCCAACGGAAACCAATATCATCACCAACAGCAACATCAACTTGCCATTGTTTATGCTCATGGTCATGAGGATTTTCCAATTTAACATCTTGATCCACATTATAACCAAGAAGTTCTAGTGCTTCAAGTAAAGCAGGTCGGTCTTTAATCTTGGTCTGTATTGTGCTGAAGTGTGACATCTTCCTGTGTGGTAACGGTTTGATAGTATTCAGGTTTATATAATCTTTGTGTTACTGTTCCCAATTTACCTTCTATCGATTCTGTAAGTTGCTCACATTTGTTAGCGACTGATCCAAGAACCTCCTCCTTTACTGTACCATCTTGTCTGACGGTAAACTTGATTGTTTCTTTAGGCATGATTAGAATTGTTTAGGGTGGGTAACAACATCACCATGTATCTCACCTATATCATCTAT
>CENT01089306.1_pt1 | contig 10369 bp, 9 predicted proteins | sample 530141 | NCBI WGS metagenome assembly CENT01 (sample SAMEA2591074, study PRJEB7988) | marine metagenome | isolation source: saline water (ENVO:00002010), including | reverse complement strand
AGTTGGGTAACGGTAGCCACAGTCACTGTGCTCAACAATGGTCAACCCGGGAGCGCACTCAGTTAAGGCGTGCTTTAATCCTTTAAACAGGTGGTAGTCAGGCAGAATGATACTGCGCTCCGGTTCGATGGTAAATCGTTCGCCGGTTTCGCTGATAAACTTGGGGGTCTTACTGAATTCATAGTTGCCGAGGCCTGACTGCTCAATGGCACGATCCCGCAAACGGGCAATTTCCAAAAACAACGCTTCGTGGTTGCGAATATGTTTTAACAGCGGTCGTTCCATCTACTCACATCTGGATTAATTTAAGCCTGTTAGCCAGTCTGCCAGAAATAGCTCCAGAGGTTAAGCACTTAAGTAGCGGCCGGAATTGACGCTGCATACACCGCAGCATTGCCATTCAGTAAGCAGCTCAATACAGCCGCTGATAGCCACATCCTGGCGGCCGGGTTGAGTAAGCGTTTTGATTCGGGCTTTGGGTAACCGGCACATAAGCTCCAGTGTTCTGCCGGTATCCGCCGATTCGGTGATCACACCCGAGGTGTAGCCATAAAGTAAGCGCATCAGCCCGGAGCGCAGGCGACGTACTATGCCACGGTGCGATACCCCCCAATTGGTATTATGCATTAATCCGGCAACGTTGCCGCGTAAGCCTGACAGCAGGTTAGCCATAGAGGCCGCCTGAATATACTGATCGTCCACCGCCAGCACCATTTCACCGGGATGACTTTGCATATAGCGTTTTAATTCAGGCACCGCCAGCCAGACACTGCTGGCACGCAGGGTTTTGATGGTTAAATGCGGGTGCGCCGGTAAACGGCAGGACCATTGCTCTTTGCTATTGAGCAGCAGCAATTCCACATGCACGCCACTCATCAACAGCCCTTCAATCAGTTGACTGGTGAGTTCAGCGTCTTCGCAGCCATCACACTCTGAATACGCTGCAAAGACAGCCAGGCGCTCCAGTGAATGTTCTACAGAAAAATACATGCTGCCCTCGATATTAGTGATATCAGCTTAGGACAGAGTTAACCACATTTAAGCAAACATTTCATTAACATTTAAATAACAACAAGAAAACTATTAACGATAGGGCGCGCAGAAATGCTTCACTAAGGGCCACTTCTAACGCGCTGCGCCCGTTTCCTGCCAGATAGACAATTGCTCAATATATGCACTCACAGCCGTGTCTTGTTGAAACTGCCTCACCGCGTCCACTAATATTTGGCCCGCGAGCGGTGACTGAATGGCAGCCCGCATGGCTTCGGCCAGGGCCTGAGTGTCGTTGCAAGGAACCACTCGCCCCACCCGGCCGTTTTGCAGGGTTTGGGCGACATCCCCGACATCTGTTGCCACACAGGGAATTCCCATGGACAGGCACTCTGTCAGCACCGTTGGCGAGCCTTCGCAGTCAGACGACAACACGAACAGGTCGGAGCGCTTCATTTCAGCGTAAGGGTTTTCCACAAAACCAAATAACGATACATGATCCAAAATGCCCAGTTCAGCGCATAAGGCTTCGAGTTCACTGCGCAGCGGCCCCTCGCCAAAAATCACCAGCTTCATCGGTGTCTGCTGCCTCAGCAAGCTAAAAGCCCGAATGAGTAATGCAAAATTTTTCTGCGAGGACAGTCGCCCGGCCGCTACAACTACCGGACACTCTTTGTTGGTTAACCAGGGATGAACAGGCAGTGCAGAAGATTTTTGGGCGATTGCGGGGGTAACAACTGGGTTAGGTAATATTTTTATACGGCCCTCAGGCAAGCCAGTAATGGTTTGTAAAGCGTTCGCGGCATCCTGCGACACCGCAATTACGCCGGTTAAGTAGCGATATGAAAGTCGCATCAACGCAAACCTTAGCCTGACCATCATCCCGTTACGAGACGCCAGCCCTGTGCGCATATTGGTGTGTATCTGCCCCACTATCCGGCTTTTGCAACGGTTTATCCTATTGGCTATAGAAGCCGCCTGAACCGCGCGATCTTTAATCACAAACAGCAGCCGGTTGGGATGCTTGTTCAGATAACTAACCAGCTCCGGCACCGCCAGCATAGCGCTGCTGGCGTTGAGTTTAGTTACCTTAAGCCCCGGATGCTCTGGCAACTTATCGATATGCGGTCCGCGAGCTTTCAGCAGCAAAAGTTCGACCTGAATACCAGCATTAACCAACCCCTCCACCAGATGATTGGTAATCACTTCCACACCGCCACTGCCCGAATATGACACCAGGATAGTCAGTTGCGTAAGTGACTGTCCATAATTTTCATTAGCCTCAGTTTTAATCTCCCCGAGTGACTGTCCAATCGACTCATCGACTCAGTCAGGTGTGCGGGTGATTGTTCCTTTACGTGTGGGTTCATAGCAACCGATGTGACTGTCCTTAATATGTCATAACCGATGTGACTGTCCTTAATATGTCATATTGGTATCGTATTGTTTGAATGAAACATTTTTATGACGATCAACAATATCCATGCTGCTTTCTCACAAACATCAGTTTCTATTTGTGCATATAGCAAAAACCGGCGGTACCAGTGTGCGCGAGGCGCTGTCACGATATCGCTGGGACGCCCGCTACGGTATGCCGCAATTTATAGTAAATAAACTAAGTCAGCTCTGTGGCCATAAACTGGGTTGCCGTTTTCCACGCCACAGTAAAGTGATTGCCGCTAAAGAATTGTTACCGGCAGAATATTTCGCCGGCCTGTACAAATTTGCTTTTGTACGAAACCCGTGGGATTTGCAGGTGAGCTCCTATCACCACATCAAACGTGAGCGGCCGCACCTGGTAGCGGGTTTTGACGACTTTGACAGTTTTATGCGATACAAGCTCAATCCTGAGCGCCCTTATCAGTATCACATCGATACTTCCATGCAGTTACAAACCGACTACCTTACCGATCTGCAAGGCAACCTGTGTATGGATTTTATCGCCAAGTACGAAAACCTACAGGATGATTTCAATACCATCTGTGAGCAATTAAACCTGCCGACTAAGGCGCTGCCTCATAAGCGCAAAGCCACCGACAGAGCGTCTTACCATCGCTATTATTCCGCTGAGCTGGCAGCCATGGTGGGCGACCATTTTCAAAAAGACATTAACCTGCTTGGCTACTACTATTAACCTTTTCGCTGATAAAGCGTAAGCCTCACGACTTTTTCAATCTCCAGCACAATCAGCAAGGCAAAGCCGGTTAGTACTATCACCAGGTTGTCGATTAGTGTAGGTGAACGCGTGCCGAACACGGTTTGCAGAACCGGCATGTAGGAGATGGCCAACTGGGCAACCACTACCACCCCAACTGCCGACCACACCACCTTAGTGCCTTTCACTCCGGCTAAGGAGATTGAACGCAGGTTCATAGTGCGCACAAAGAACAGGTAAAAAATCTCCAGGCCCACCAGCATATTCATCGCCAGCGTTCGGGCATATTCCACCTCATGCCCGGCCGTAATGGCGTACTGGTAAATACCGAATACCGCCAGGAAGAACAGGGTGCCTACCAGCATGATCTGCCACACCAGCGCAGGTTGAATGAGTGCCTGTCCACGCGGTCGTGGTGGTTTTTTCATGGTCGCCGCGTCGGTGGGCTCAAAGGCCAGCGCCATGCCCAGCGTAACCGCCGTGATCATATTTACCCACAAAATCTGCACCGGCGTAATGGGATACGGCAACCCCGCCAGCAGTGCAACGATGATGGTTAGCGCTTCCCCGGCGTTGGTAGGCAGCGTCCAGCTCACCACCTTTTTAATATTGGCATACACGGTACGGCCCTGCTCTACCGCCGCCGCTATGGAGGCAAAATTATCATCGGCCAGCACCACTTCGGCGGCTTCTTTAGCCGCTTCGCTGCCTTTAAGGCCCATGGCCACACCGGCGTCAGCGCGTTTAAGCGATGGTGCATCATTTACTCCGTCACCGGTCATCGATACGGTGAGTCCCAGTGACTGCAGCGCCATCACCAGCCGCAGTTTATGTTCAGGCGTGGTTCGGGCAAACACATCCGTATGTTTCACCGCCTCTTTAAGTTGCTCATCGCTGAGCGCATCAAGCTCCGTGCCGGTTAATACCTTATCGGTATGCGTTAAGCCCAGCTGTTTACCAATCGCCTGGGCAGTTACTGCATGGTCGCCGGTGATCATCTTGACCTGAATTTTTGCATTCAGGCAGGTTTGTACAGCGCTGATGGCTTCCTGACGGGGCGGGTCGATAAGCCCCACCAGCCCCAGCAGGTACAGCGAATCCTGTAAATCCGTGGCACTCAAAACGGTATGATCAGCAGGCACACTGCGAGAAGCCACAGCCAACACACGCTGCCCTTTTCTGGCCAGCGCCTCCGCTTTTTTGAGCCACGCGGTTAGATCGATGGATTGTTCATCGCCTTCGGCTGTTTGTTGCTCCCGGCATAACTTCAATACCACTTCCGGCGCCCCTTTTACCAGTATAATGCCGTGACCGTTGTGGTCGTGATTGAGCGTGGCCATATACTGGGTGGTAGAGTCGAACGGCAGCACATCGGTGCGCCGCCAGCGCGCTTTGTAATCCTCACCTTCATCAAAAGTGGCCTTGCAGGCAAAGCTTACCAACGCCGCTTCCATGGGGTCGCCCTCAAAACGCCAGTTATCATCACGATGGTGAATTTCGGCGTCATTACACAGTGCGCATGCCCGGGCAACATCCTGCAATAAAGGCTGCTCAGCGGTGTGTACCGGTTTATCGTTAAATAACACGTCGCCAATGGGCGCATAACCCTCGCCATCCACGTCGTAGTCATTAGCGGCAGTCTGTACGCTAACCACCATCATCTCGTTACGGGTGAACGTACCGGTTTTGTCCGAACAAATAACCGACACCGAACCAAGGGTTTCAATCGCCGGTAATACCCGCACAATGGCGCTACGTTTAGCCATTGCCTGAACCCCCACAGCCAGGGTAATAGTAAGCACCGCGGGCAGCCCTTCCGGAATGGCGGCCACGGATAACCCCACTACCGCGAGAAAGAGTTCAGTAAACGGCTGATTGAGTATCAGGGTGCCAACCAGTAACAGGATAACCGCCACGGTCAGAATAAAGCCGGTGATCCACTTAGCCAGCACGTCCATTTGCTCCACCAGCGGTGTGGTGAGCTTCTGCACATCGGATAGCATGCCGCCAATACGGCCAATTTCAGTATGAGCGCCGGTAGCCACCACTATCCCGGTTGCCTGTCCTGCCGTGACATTAGTACCGCTGAAGGCCATACACTGTCGGTCGCCCAGCGCCGCCGAGGCTTCCACTGCCTGAGTACCTTTTTCTACCGGTAGCGACTCCCCGGTAAGCAGACTCTCCTGAATCGCCAGGCTGTGGCTGCTTAGTAAACGTATGTCAGCCGGCACTTTATCTCCGGCTTCCAACAGGACCACATCACCGGGCACCAGCTCTTCACCCGCCACAGTGAGACGCTTGCCATTGCGGATCACCGCCGCTTTTAAGGCCAGCATCTGGCGAATGGAATCCATGGCTTTTTCGGCCTTGCCTTCCTGCATCACGCCAATCAGGGCGTTAACAATCACCACCGCAAAGATCACCGCGGTGTCTATCCAGTGTTGTAAAAATGCGGTCAGAATACCGGCCACCATTAACACGATAACCAGCAGATTGGCAAATTGCTTAAGGAATCGCGCCAGCGTGCTGGCCTGTGGCGCCTCAGGCAGCTTGTTTGGTCCACAGTTTGAGCGTCGCTGGCTAACCTGCTCCTGGCTCAGGCCGTCGCGGGTGGTTTCAAGTTGGGTAATCGCTTCGTCGGCGGTCAGCGCGTGCCATTTGGATTGCTGTACATCGGTCATGATTACTCCCGTACATGTAAGACAAAGGCAGTACAAAGCAGGGCCGTAATATTATGTGTTCAGCACCTGCATGCCATCTATAAGTATAGATACCGTACAAAGATTACGTGACGAAGACACTGATTTGCATCAAAGAGACGACTACCGGGACTGCTGACGTTCTGTTACAGCAGTCCCGGTTAAGGCTGGTTCAGATATGCAATGTTGCACCATGCTGAGAAAAAATCGAGCGCACTTTATCCAGTTCATCCGGTGAAGCCTGTTTGAGAAACGCACTCAGGGAGCGAAACAAATCCAGCGCCTGACTGCCAGGACCGATAAATTCGATCATCTTTACGCCCTCAGCACAAGACTGAAAGGCATGAACCTGATCCGCCGGAATGTAAACCATAGCCCCGGCGCCGCAGTGATAACCATCTTCGTTGAGCATAAAATCCACAGCGCCGCTTATCACATAAAAGGTTTCCGACCAGGGATGGCTGTGGGGCGGCGGACCAAAACCAGCGCCGGCACTCTCCTGTACGGTGACAGATTGTTCATCACCTTTCTGAGTATCACTCATCACATTGATCAGGCCGCCGAGCAACTCAATCGATTCAGGTGGCGCAGTTTCCTGCAAAACAATAGCCCTGTGCATGGCATTACCTCTTTTCACCCACTTGCGGCTTCGGGCCAGAAGCCCGCCGCAGATTGCCTTTACAGACTCATCTTACGGCTAACGGCATACCTGAAATGCCGGATTTGAGCCCATAGCGAAGGCGCCGGTACCCCATTGCAAAACACGCCAGCAGTAATAAAACGCTTACTGCCGGTGCATCCACCTGAGTTGCTACCGCCACCACTAATACCGGTAAAACGTCAATAAAGAACCCCGTATTATCAAACTGCACCAGTGGGCTGCTCATAATGGTTGCCACTTCAGTGCTGCTTAAATCCGTACCACCATTTAAAAACGCATCCATCAGGTTGTTACTGCCACTGTTGTGAGGCAGGCCCAGATTATGGCCGAGTTCATGGGCAAGTAACTCTGCGTTAAACAAGCTATCGGCATAGGCCGATTCAACCACAAAATCGTTGCCAGGCGTTTCGCCACAGCCAACGTAAAAAATGAAGTTATTACCGCACCAGGTAATATTATCGAGAAACCAGAAATTCACCGTTGTGGCTGAACCGTAATGGGCTGAGGTCAGCGCACTCCATTTAGCGGCGGAGTCGAGGGTGAGCAAGCCCGGGTCAACGTGCTCAATGGCGCTGCCCAGCCGGATATCAACCGGCGTATTGCCAAAGCTGCTCTGGGCATATATCGCATCCATACCGGCTTCATCAACGGTAATATAGGCAGCCTGCGCCATCCCGCTTAAAATAAAAAGAGAAACAATGCTGTACAATCGTAGCAATGGTGCTGAAGAATTGGCGTTTCGCAACATGTCCGGGTCCTTTAATAATCAACAGGATTTTTATATTCCAGACCGCTCAACAATAAAGTTCAGGAATAGATATGCTTTGCACTTCACAGTGGCTAAGTATAGTGAAGAATTTTAAAAACGAGATGGCTGAAAGAAAATAACCGGCTGAAAGCTTACCGACGGGTCTGCTTTCCGCTAGCCCTTGTGACGTTGGGCGGCAAGGTACTTGTACAGAGTAGATTCACCAATATTAAGCTGCCGGGCGACCTCTGTTTTCTTCATGCCTTTAGCAATCAGTTTATTGGCCTTGTTAATAATCGTTGCCGGCAATGCTTTACGGCCTTTGTACTTACCCTTAGCCCGGGCTTTGGCTATACCAATGGCCTGCCGGTCGGTCAGCAGGTCTTTATCTATTTGCGCGGCACTGGCAATCAACGCATAAATATTCGGTGCCGGGCCGGCTACCGACTCCAGATTATCAACAATCAGCATAATACCCTGTCGTTCAAGGTCAGCAGTAACCGCCGCAACCGCCCGAATGCTGCGCCCGAGCCTGGACACATCGTGAATAATCAGCCGATCCCCCCGCTTTAAGCGCTTTAACAGCCGGTTGAGTTTGGGCTTTGCGCCGGGATCGACATTAGGCTCGCGCACCACAATATCGTGAGGGTACTTGTTGATTAAGGACTGAGCCTGCTCGTCAACGTCCTGTTTTTCGGTACTGCTGCCAACGTATAAGTAGGTGGTCACGCGCTGATTCTGATTAGCCTGATAATGCTCAAAATGATAGTAAAATCAGCATTGAATACAAGCGTTAAAACATCCGACCTGACAATTAGCGGGTTTTCACCCTGCCTTGACCGTTGCCACGCTAAGGTTTGCGTAACATACTAGAGCAACAGACTTAAAAGGCGCCGGACTGTGGCAACATCAATTTCTGTTTTATTAATCGAAGACAACCTGGCCATTGCCCGGCAGATTGTTGATTTTCTGGAAGGCCATGGCTGGCTGGTCGATTTTGCTGCCACCGGCAAGCAGGGTGTTCAGCAGGCATTAAACTGTCAGTTTGACGTTATAATCCTTGATCTGAACCTGCCTGATATAGACGGCCTGGAAGTGTGTAAGCGCGTAAAGGCAGAAGCCACCAAAGTGGTGCCGGTGTTAATGCTCACCGCTCGTGATGCCTTTACCGACAAAGCCAAAGGGTTTGGTCAGGGCGCCGACGACTATCTCACAAAGCCTTTTGATTTACGTGAGTTAGCGCTGCGCTGTGAAGCCCTGGCACGACGTCCGCAACTACACACCGATACCACAGTAACCCAGGGAGCGCTGACCATGGATACCCGGGCCATGACCGTCAACTGGCAAAGCACGGTTATTCCGGTAACCGGTATCGGCTTTAAGATCCTGCATAAACTGCTCTGTGACTACCCTTATCCGGTAAGTCGTTCAGACTTAATCAGTCATATCTGGGCCGACGACCCACCCGAGAGTAACGCGCTGAAATCACACATGTATACGTTACGCAAAGCCTTGGAGCAAGCCAGCGGCCGGGCCCTGTTACACACCATCAGTAACGTGGGTTATCAGCTAAAGGGGCTGGATGATAATGAAGTTTAAAGGCATTCAGGCGCAGTTGTTTATTGCGTTTGGAACCCTGGTACTAATCATTGGCTTATTTTATACCCGCCTCAGTATGCTGTTTATGGAGGTGACCCAGGACATTGTTGCCTCCCATTTACTGAGCGTGGAAATTGCGCAGCTTGAACAAAACTGGGCAGACAATAGCCAGCTCAGTGCATTGTCTCCCTCTTCCTTAGCATTCACTGTTATTATCCGCGACAGCGAGCTCCCCGGTAAGCTCACACCGAGCACTTATGGCGATAATGTTGCTACGGTTGCCGGGCAGGAAGCGGCTTACTTTCAGCCTTTTACACTGCCTGATATCCCGGCCCGGGGCGTGATGGTGCAGGCTAATGAGCTTCTGCCTCTGGCTAACTTTGCCAGCATTTACCAGGTTTTTCTGTTTAGCGTTTCGCTGGCGGCCATTATCCTGGCGATTCTCAGCACCTGGTTTCTGGCCTCCCGGTTGGCCAAGCCTATTCAGCGCTTGTCAGTTTCCATTAAACAGCAGTCACCCGATACGCCCTGTCAGATTAGCGGCGAACGTCGTCAGGACGAAATCGGCGAATTAGCCAATTCGTTCAAGAATACTTATTCTGAACTCCAGGAAGCCTGGCAACGGGAGCGGGATTTTACCCGCGATGTGAGCCATGAATTACGTACCCCTATCACACTGCTGAAGAATACCCTGGCTATCAATGACAATCTCATAAGCGATCCGGCCGAGCGCCAGTTAATTGAGCAAGCTACCAATACCTTACAGCAAACAGTAGAGGTATTGCTGGCACTGGCGCGTAAGGAAAACCTGCAGTTTAGCGAGGTTAAATTACTACCCGTTCTTGAAAAGCGGTTACTGGCGCTGTACCAGATTTACCCCGATCAGACGTTTAATGCCGACATTGAACTCCCCGACAACTTTACCCTGCCGGGCAACACCTACTTAATCTCCTTGTTGTGCCAGAATCTGATCAATAACGGCTTTTACCATGGCGGTGGCGGCGGTATGCGGATTTATTTGCAGTCAGCACATGTGGTATTTGAAAACCCGCTGACCGACTCGCCTTCACGGCCTTACTATCAGGGGCTGGGACACGGCCAGTATCTGGTGCAGCGAATTGCGTCGGTAATGCAATGGCAGGTTAAAATTGAGCAATCTGCCACGCATTACCGCGTGTTGCTAAGCTGGTAGAACAGATACTTTCTGCTTGATGAGCAAGCCCCCCAGCCAGCCAAACCAGCCAATTTGCAGCAACCCGAAGGCACCGCCCGCAGCGGCCAGCGGCGGATACAGGGTTAACATACCAATCACGCCCGTTAAGACTCCCGCTACACTCAGGGCCCGAGGCGCACTGCGCTGACGATACAGACTAACGTTGATCACCAGCATCCAGATGCCGCCAATCCATTCTACGCCATCACCAAGGCCCGTCTGAATCGCCAGGATAGCCGGCCAGGTTTCATTGGTTTGGGTGGGTGATGAGATGGACGCTCCCCTAAACGGCGTCAATGCGCCA
>CENT01197555.1_pt1 | contig 10382 bp, 22 predicted proteins | sample 530141 | NCBI WGS metagenome assembly CENT01 (sample SAMEA2591074, study PRJEB7988) | marine metagenome | isolation source: saline water (ENVO:00002010), including | reverse complement strand
GATGAAAAACACGGCAGGGGGTGACTGCCGTTATAACGTTAACGATAAAAACCAATGCGTCATGAAAATCTAGCGCGGCTTTAGGGGAAAATGGTGCACATTTAATAATAGCGTATTAAAAGCGGTTTTTAACTGTTATAAAGTGGAACGATGATCCCATAACCTCCATAAGCGGAAATGAGCAAGGATGCCACGCAAAATACGACATGCAGCATATTTACAATGTAATGAAAGCTGCCTTTTTGGGCTTCATTCATGAGTAAAAGAGAGATAAGCCCGACAACAATGTATTGGAAAGAGGCCGCTATCATCGATGTCGAGGATAAGTAGTCCGGCTGCCAGATAACACTAACAAGAACGTTCAAAGCGAGTAGAGTCACTGCAAAGAGTCCCATTACAACGCCCTCTAAAGCCAACTATTGTGGGATGTACAGGACATATCATTGCACCCCTCAAAATCGTGAGGGTTATGTTGCCAATGTAGTTTTCCGCAATCAGGGCAATTAAAACGCGTTTTAGGGTTCGATTTTCTTCGCCTTTCTTGTCTGATGTGCACGGGTGTAACAAGCCCAGCCCCTTGTACCATTTTGCGCTTGTTATAATCACTCATGGCAAAGGTCTTGCGCTTCGCTTCTTCAGCTAGGGCTCGGGGTATATAAACGATATGCTCGTCGTCTATTGAGATGTCCGCTAAAGAAAATGTTTTCGCAAAAGAAAAATCTAAGCTCGTTAACTTATCCGTAAGCCAGTAAACATCGTTGCCGCTGTAACGCCCTTCTTGGTAGGCCACCCATTCTGTTACGCTGTTATCAATAACAGTTTCGCGCGGAATAGTTTGAATATCAACTTTCCACGTAGTGAGTAAGTCAACGTGATCAGCTGAGATAGGCATGTCGAATTCTCTTCCGGTGTCCCATTTGCGTTGGGCCTCTTCACGAGTGAAAATGTCGGCTTTGTTAACGTCAGTAACGTAACTCGTCCCTTTGACACCATGGAACGCGACATTCCCACCTACATTGTCGCGAAAGCAGGCTAAGTAAAATCTATCTTTCATACGTCTAAATCCTTTTATGCCAGGGAAGATATTTTAATGGTAAGCGCTTCGCACTGTGCTGCATTAAGCGCATAATGAAGCTGTGCTTTTGAAGAGAACGGCATGTATTGCAGGCTTGTCAGCGCCTCTTTTGTGCCAGGCTCAGTTTCATTAATTTCAATGTACACAACGTCCTCGTTTGCAGTGACGCCGCGTCGTGAAGGAAGCGCCTTTAGCACTTCGTCGATTGAATGAGTATGTAAAGGAAGCAGGGCGAAATCAGTGTCCAGTCTTCGCTCTATGTTTTCTAGCAGAATCTGAGACAGCTTTATTACTGCCGGTGCAAATTCCCACTGCGTGATGGCAATAGGTGTAAATTCAGGGTTACTGTTGAAGCAAACACCTATGTCGACCAATGTTTCATTGCCATGGGGGACGGCGCGTGTGACGATCAAGCTAACGCCGCTCTTCGTTAACGAAGAAAGCGCAGATGATGTGTCGCCTGTCATAGTTTCAGGCGCACTAAACGTTACGCCGTCCGCTACATAAATGAACGTACCTTCAAGAGGGTGCTTGTTAAAATGTGAGCCCATAAAGCTTTTCCAATAGTGTCTTTGGAGGGTAAGTTGTAATAAAACAACGTTCGACTTTGTTCTACCCTGAGTGTCAATGATGTTGTGACAAACCCTTTTGTCTATCCGTCAACTTATCCATTAAGTAAACAAAAACAAAGTGGGGGGAAAGCAACGATAACAAAATATACATAAACCAATATGTACCGAAGACCGGGCCAAAGGATTCATCCTTCTTTTTCACAAATTCTTGCCATAGGAATGCGACATACATACCAACCGAAGAAAGTGCCCATAAAACACAAACCGCTAAAAGTATTTTTTCAGTCATAACACCACCATAAAGTAAAAAGGGCTGACGTGATAGCCAGCCTTACATTAACCTAAGCCGTAAAGACCTCGTGAATGCGCTTATCAACGCGAACAATCACGCAGCCGTCTACATCTTCGGGGTAGAAGTCAAAGCGCCCATCTAAGACGGCCTCGCGCGCTTCTTGAGGGCTGGTAAAGAGCATGGCAGACAAGTCAGGTTTGCAGCCTTCGTCAGTATCGATAGAAATAAAACGCGTTTCACCGTCAAAGCAGACGGGCTTTAGCCATTGGTAGCAAACGCCATCGCATGACGGTAATGCAGCATGCACAGAAAAGGCTGCCTGCTCGGGCCATCGATAGTCGTCATCATCAATATCTGAAAACATTAAGCCTATAGAATCGTAGAGTTCACACGATGCATCAATGTCGTAGTAGACGTCGATAATAATGCCTTCATGGGTGCGAACCATCGAGAAATGATTTTTTTCAATGTCGCCATTGGGCAAGGTTACAGGAAAATCAAACGATACTTTCCCGTCATCTTGAGTGACAACAATGTTACTGAAGTCTGGGGTAGGCTCATCTTTGCTACTATAGCGGATCGCGAAGGTGTCGCCATCTTCGACAACGCGCTGAGTCTCTTCGCCGCTTCTCAGGATACGCGCATAGATAGCTTGTTCAGCGTCATCAAGTACAACGATGATGTTATGCGCTTTAAATGTTGGTTTGTTGCCTTGGAACGGGCACAACTCAAAATGGATACTTTCCCGTATGTTAGACTCACGCTTATGAAAAGGCTGTAACTTTTCTTCATACGTGCCAAAACCAAGCATGCGCGCTGCAACTTGATTGAGTTTATTAGGGTTTTGCAGGTTAGTGCCGACAACCTGAAGCGCTGGGCGAACATTTTGTTCAATGAAGTTATCGAACTGTTCTTTTGAAAGTAATTGACCTTGCATGCTGTAATTCCTCTTAGGTGCCAGTTAAGTGTCTGCCCGCTATTCACATAACCAGCCATGGGAAACATGTTTGGTTAATTAAGTCATGAAAGTAAATTCGAATTATGGCGTCTATAAGACTGGGCAGAAGCCTGGGGATGATGGCCCCAACCAGATACCAGCGGATTGGATACCGGCGACATCTGATAAGGGCATATTAGCAGCATTCACAATAACATGTCAATCAAAATGATTAAGACATTATGGTTTTTAGTCAAAGTCCCCAGTCAGGCTTTACATCGGGCGCGCTTTTTAGGTCCTCATGGGTAAGCGTGTATTGCTTACCGTTGTCGAGTTTATAAAGGACGCGGTCGGAGCGCTTAATGTCAGCAAGGGTACGCACTTCGTTCCCTTCAGGCGTAAGTCTCACGCCTTCAATAACCTTATGTTTTTTGTTGTCCTCAGAAAACACTTTCATCAGAGGCGTCATAGTCACTCCTTGTAAAAAGATAATGCTTAGTTATCGATACTGAGCGCAACACTTGGCTTTTGCCAGCCGTCGTGCGCACACCATATCTTATTTGGGCCATCCAAAATACCAAGTATGGCTTCACGCGCTTGAGAGGAAGCAAGGAACGCGCCTGGGGTCATCGGGCCGGCAGTTTTGGCACTTGTCGTTTCAAATGTATAAACAGTATCAGGATCTAACACCTTAACAACTGAATCAAGGACACGTTGATATTGACTTAGTGAACATATCATACCCAACGGGGCATGTGTTTCTTCGTCATAGACAGGCGTCAGCCCGGAAACACCATCGAGTGATGTTAACAGATTCAATGCCGCGAATTCATTAGGCTTTCCGTTCAAATAAACGCGCGGTTTGCCTTCGTCAGAGTACGTGACAAGTCCAACTAATTGATCCATAGGGGTGTTAGTTGAGTCCGTGATGATCTGACCTTTACAGTCGAAATGATGCCCTAGAGCCATATTATCCTCTTCATTTGCATATGGTGACTTTGCTACCGCCACCAGCAAACGCGTGCTGGTGGTATCACGCTAAAGGCTAACGCAAGGTTAGTGTTATCCTTCAATCGTGACGGGTTGGTGCGCCTCTTTGTGAGCCAGTTCAGCGACAATTGCCTCAGCTTGCTCTCGAAGGCTGTCCGCACGCTGAAGAGCCGCGGTGTAGTTTGCAGCACTGATAGCTTTCAATTCCGCAGAGACTAAGTGCTTTTCTATAAGCGACGCTATCGCACTCTCCACGTCCGTATTTGACACCGCATCAGGGACGACAAGTTGGATGTTAACTTTCATTTCTTTAGGCATGTGTAAACCTTATCCTTTTTCTAGTGGCGCTCAGGCTCGTGTTTAAACTCAAAGTGGCTTTCGCCCTCTATTACCTCATGCGCTGTAAGGTGTTTGCATACATCAACAACTTTCACAGGAGAGGTGTACCCTTCAATATGAACCAGCACGTTTTCTTTTTTGCAGAAAGGGCAGGTGGGTTTCGCCGCCAGGTAAGGCCCAATCATGTCAATTGCGGACGAAGGCTTAACAAGCTCAGTGCACATATTTATTCCATAAGTAGATATTCAATACAAACAGTATAGCAACAGCCGCACGATATATCAATCATTTTGATTATGTGATGGGTTATTTCTTTGATGCGTGAAGACAATAAGATAAAAAAGGTAAAGTTGACCTTCGAACTTTACCCTAAAGAGAAAGGAGCGTGCTTAAAAACCGTCAATGATGGCCCATGCGATAGCGTGAATAGGCCCTTCACTGCCATAGAAACAAGACCCATCATCAGCGCATGTGGCAGTCATTATCTGACAGTCATCTTTTATGAGGAACGTCCTAGACAGCGTATGTCCATTGACATTAAATACGCGACAATCGGCAGGTGGGTAACCCACCTTATCGATAACGTGCCAGTGCACCTTGCTACTTACAGGAAGAGGCATCGAGGCTCATCCTTGCATGGCAGGGTAAGAGACACGGTTCTGTTTTGAGGCAGCCGTGATTTTCTTCATCAATGCTGATGTATCTGCATTACGCTTTTTGATGGCGCAGGATGAATGCTCAGTGAACATTGCAGTGTAATCGCTAGGCTTACCGCCATTTTTGCGTGCGCGCTCTGAAGCGCTAGGGGTAAGCGTGATGGGCTTGTTACAAATCGTGCAATTCATGTTGTTTTCCTTATTGACGGTACACAGCTATACTAACAAAATGCACTCTCAGTATCAATCATTTTGATTACCAGTAGAGGTTTTTTATGAACGCATCGCTAAGTTCCCGGGCCAGTTTACGTTCAGCGTTAACACGAAGCTTTTCTAAAAGCGTTTTATTCACCGGAGGGAACTTCTCTGCGGCTCGAAGCGTATATTCCCAGTTCTTTTCGAAGCGAAGCCAGGCTGCTTTTCTAATTGTTTCTTCATACTTTGCCATGTCAGTAACGTGGTAATATTTCTCACCAGCACCATTTTCATCTGTCCAACTGCTGATCACGATGTGGGCTTGCTTCCCTTCAGAAAAATAAGCTCGCACACCTACCGGAAGATTGGAAAGGGCTCTGCTTCCTTTTAACTTAGCCCCTTCCTTTTTGTTTTTAGCAAAGGGGAGTATGTGATCTCTCATGCAAAACTCAATTTTTTTCCAGAACGCTTCTCGCTCAGTAGCAAAGCGCGGCTGGAGTGCTTTATTACCTCTTCGGTGAAAACAGCGCCAGCGGTCGCGTTTTTCTTCGTAATTGATACCTTTCATTGTAAACCTTACTGTTCCCACGCCAGGACGGACGGAAGGTCATCCTCGGCCGGAGTAGATATAAGAAGATCTTCAGCCAATTCATCAAGCTCATCGGAGAACGTGCTTGCGGCTTTTACAGAATGAGGGGTGAATAACCCATTAACAATCCCAAATGCAAGCCAACCTAAACGATGTGGCGTGTTGAAGCGATCGGATATATAAACCAATTCATGGTATGAACGTCCATACTCGCTTTTTTCGGGCGGTAAACCCTCCACATACAAAGCATAGCTTGAGCCTAAAGATGCTTTCAGTTTTTTATCGAGCTTAAAAATAGCGTCCAGCGTCGTTGACTGGTTTATAACGCGAGTATCGCCTTTTAATGCTAATAATATAGCGCGACGAATATGCCTGTGTGCTTTTTCGGGGCGCATAGTCCCTCCTTTTAATTGCTTAACTCTGTTGTAAGGCTGCGCGCCACCAGCTCATGCCCGATGGTCGCATAATCATCGCCTTGCGAAAATAATTCCACTGCCACGGTGTAGCCGGTGTCCGTTGGTGCACCAAAACCGTGACTGACAACAAAGTCGTGACAAAGGTCTTTATCGAAATTGTTTTTGCTCATGGACGTATCCCTTACCCTAGTGCCCAACAAATGAAACCGGAGTGTCTGTACGCTTGCGCCAGCCTAACGGTTGCCACGCTTCAACATTCATATTAGGGATTAGATACCCGTGATTATTATCAATAGCGTGTAATTCAAGGCTGTAAGCGCGTGTGAACTGTTCAAACCCAGCGCGCTCTCTAAAGCCTGCTATTTTATTTAACCCAATTTGAAGCGTATAGCGTTCACCGAAGATAGTGCGCGTGTCGTGCTTGGTCCACGAGATGGTGTCAAATGTTTTTGCAGCGTTAAAAATCGCACGTCCAACCGGGTCTGTTTTATCAAAGTGCTTGGCAAGCGGTGAAGGCGACGCCTTTAACTCAAAGACATAATCGGCACTTCTTCTTTGAAAAGCGTCGTCTACAGATATAACGCCTGGGTATGGTGAAGGTGCGGTGTCGTGGTACTCCCACACGTTGACATCGTGGATGCTTGTATCACCGTTAGGAAACCCATTATATCCGTGCTCACAACGCTCGAAGGTGGCCTGTGCCATCTTATCTGTGGCGATAAGCGTTTCTAGCTTCGCAAAATGGCGCGTGCCGCCAGAACAAGATACTTCTTCCCCATCGAAAAAAGGGCGAGCGTCAAAGCATAGCTCTAATTTACCCTCGTTGCGCGGATGAGAACCATTGATAAAACCAAAGCTACCAATCATCGCACCAGAGGTGCAGACGACAACATCACCGCTTGCTGGAGTGTTAATTTGCATAAAAGTTCCTGTTCATTTGATATCTCAATATAGAGCTAGTTTACCAATAATCTTAGCCAGTGTAAATCAAAATGATTAATAAAATGCTTGCAACAAAAGTAGGCAGGATGTATCGTTTATTACGATTACTGTTAATCATTTCACACACACGAGAGGAAATAAATTATGCCGAATTGGTGCGCAAACGCGTTAGAGGCTTCATCAAACAATACACAAGAGCAAGCGATTATAGATAGCTTGTTTAACGGAACGGTTGTTAATCGTACCGAGGAAATGATAACCAAGCTTCGCAAAATTTATATTGCAGGTGTCGCTGGCATCCTAAGCCCCATCTCAGACGCCCCTGAGCATGTATTGGATTCTGCATTTTCACTCAGTCCGAACATCGCCACAAAAGCACGTATGAATAATGATACCGGTGACGCTTATTGTGACTTTCTGCGCTTTATGGTTGACGGTGTTATTTCGCCTGCAACGTACGCAGATATAGACACACTATATGCAAGGACAGGACTCGCTTCTTTATGGTGGGGTGACATTCCTGCGGCTAAACGCAAGGCCATTAAAGCTATATGGCCATACTACGCCTATGACTATACAGGTCGATATTACAGTGATGTTTCTGCCTGGTGGATGACGGCAAGCGTAGAGAGAAATCAAAGCGAGGAAGGGGAACTGGATATGCGCTTGTTAACGGAGATCCCGGTTAAGTCTGCAATCTTGGTTGATTTAGTCAATGGGCGGTCATCACGGCACGACCTTTACCAATGGGTGAGCACGGCATTAAGCGTGTCCGGAGGTCTAGTGAAAACCCGATTGCAAGACAACGGAAACTATACATTTGATACGCCCAACAGGCCAGCGAGATCGCTATCTCATCTCATCCCGACATATATCGCCAACGCACTTAATGCCGATGAATGCGATTTAGACGTGGGTTGTACCGTCTTCTTTTATGAGCCAGGCAACGCATTTCAGGGCATTGATGATACGACAATGGATCTCACGTTTACTGAAAATGAAGAGTCTGGCGAGATTGAAGAGGATTTGTTACCAGAAATAGCGGAAGCGTTTGGCTATTAATTGGGTAGGGCGGGTGGAAACCCCGCCTACTTTTTCAGTAAAATTACGATTAAGAATAGCATTCTGGAGCAAAGGTAAGTTATCAGAACCATGTCGATAGCCACCAGCCCCCAAAAAGCATCAAGATACGCGGTTAACGTTTCTACAAAATTATCGATGAATAAGGCGGCATTATCCAGATGATCTGCGCGCTCTTCGAAATCCTGCCTGGGGAGGGCGCTGTATTCTCCCTTGTTGCTTAAGTCACGATACTGGTCTGCCTCATGCCTTAGAACGTTGGGAGACGATTGAAATATCTGCTTAAGGCTCGTTAATGTGGTCTCAACAAAAACGTTGATGATGGCGGTTAGGCCAAGAGCCAAAACATCAATGGAAATGGATAAGATGAGGCTTGAAGGGGCTGATGTTGGGGTGAATGTTTTATTCACGTAAAACGTAATTGCCAGGAACGTGACAACATAGAGAACAAAGCAAACAAAGTCTGCCGCCCACCATATATAGCAGGCGAGTAAGGCGTTGATGATAAAGTCAATGACAGACCGCATGTGACCTATTCCTCGTCATGCTTCTTGCCAAGGGGGAGGCTTACCAAGGAACTTCGTTAAACTGCCTTTAGCGCCTCTTACTGACTTAAAATAACGAGGGCAGTACCCGTCAAGGCTTTGTGTGCCATTATGGCGATTTGGAGGGTCGACATACAACTTGTACCCATCCCCCGAGGCGGTAATGAAAAACGTATGTTCATCATTAGGGTAGGCTGTTTTCAACGTCTTAAACGTTGTTTTGGTGTCCATATCCACTCCTTTTGCTTACAGGCCGGTCGAAAAAACTAAAAGGACTGTGGCGTAAAATGAAAAGAGCATAGCGAACATCATGGATAAAACTGACAGCATACATAACGAGACATACAACTCGATACCACGACCGCTCGACTGTTCACTGTGCACACGGTGAATTTTATAACGCGTGACCTCATAAACGAGGTAGGACAAAAGAAATAGCGCAACCCCTTGGAGCAATTGGTCACTTCCAGCGAGGTCCAGGGGGCTTACATGAGCCTTTGTGAGATAGGTGACCATCCCGTAGGGCGCAGACATAATGAAAAGCGCCATAAAAACGCGTAATGCATACACCCAAGCCGGTATTATATTGCCGTAAATGGGATGAGCCATTAAGCGCCCCCCGGAACATGAAGCTTGCGTGCTTTTTCCTCAAGGAAATCTGCGACCTTTTTGCACTCTTCAATGTAAAGATCGAAATCGTCCTCTTCCATTTGATGATCTTCATGTGAAGAGCCTTCCTCTCCCATTGAACGAATCATTTCTGCTGCCGTCGTGATAGCCCGTATACGAGCGTCGCGTCTTTGTTTACCTAGTGCCATAATCTCACCTAATAATACAATTGCTTTGTGCCAACATACTGAGAAGCTGCACCACTTAAACGCCCTTTCTCTAAGGCCTCATTTTCCGTTTTATAGAGCATGCCACCGGTCATGAGAGTGCCATCATTCCTTTTGTAGACGTTCGCCCACCCAACGCTTTTTAAACCAAGCAGGCGTGTAATAATCGCTTTCAGCATAGCTATTCGCCTCAGAAGAAGGGCAGAAGCGTTAAACGCTTGCTGCCTGTTTAGGTTCAAATCTTTCCTGCCAGTATTCGACAGTTAAAATACCGTATACAGCGGGAAGCTCAATGCTGTAATAACGGCATGTTTGAGAAATAATGCCTGGTAGCTCAGCAACCTTGCAGCCGCCATGGTCAACGAGCATTTTAGCAAAGTGATACGCTTGCATCGCGGTTAGCGACATGCCGCGTAGCGTTTCAAGGTATTCGCCAAAACGGTGTCCACTAACGTAGTTTTTCTTAAACTCTTCAAACCCACCAGCTTGCTGATAAGCCGCGCGTACCGCAGCATTTTCACAACGTTTTTCGTACTGTTTTTTTAGGAACTGATTGAACGTGATAAACATATAGCCTCCCATGTGTGTGAGATTACATATTAATCATTTTGATTCGCTAAGTCAATAGTTTTAATTAAATAACCATGGGAATTTTTGTTTTAATGCCAATGATACGTCTGTAGACAGGGGCGTATCTGAAGAAAAGGAAATCGCAGGGACGCGCGTTTTAACCAACGCATCCTTTACGGACTCTACAGAGCTTAGTGTTTTGTTGCCATCGAAGCCATCTTCCAGTAATTGCTCTATGTTGAACGCAAAATCATAAAGGTCGGGAACGGGGAGTGCCACGTCAAGGCTTGCGCCAAAATGGAAGCGCGACGACGTAAAATCATAAGACAACCCTGTTGTCGGCTGTGC
>CENT01049395.1_pt1 | contig 10397 bp, 17 predicted proteins | sample 530141 | NCBI WGS metagenome assembly CENT01 (sample SAMEA2591074, study PRJEB7988) | marine metagenome | isolation source: saline water (ENVO:00002010), including | reverse complement strand
GCTTGTACAATTTCTTCATGTGTTGCCATAATGCTCTCCTGTATTATAGTTACAAATTTATTTAATAGATCTGCGTTTAAGGGGTGTTAAAAGTGGTTTAGGCTGGATCGCCAACTTTTACGTTGGCACTACCTGTTGCGGCATCGCCACATGTAGCAAGGTCACCTGCATTAACAACAGCAACTCCGCCAATGAATACATTGTTAGAACCTGCTATCATAGTTGGTCCGGCATGATCGCCTGACCCGTGACCTTCTACATCGTCGCCGTTAACAATGACTAGTTCGCTATTTGCGAATACAGTTGCTTGGCTCGGAATTAAATCTCCGCCTGCTGTATCATTGTTACGACTAATACCAGGCATCTAAGTTACGATGCCTGTAGTTTGTTCAACATACTGTTTTGAAATTTCTTCAATAGTCGAGCCTGTTGTCATTACGTTTGTTTGTTTGAACGTCATAACTTGGTCGTTTGTTGTGCTGAACATATAAGGTGCTAGAGCAAGTCCTTGCTGACCCATAACAATAGCCATTGGCTTTTTGATGTCATAGCCGCTTTCGCTCTCTGCTTCTAGTCTTCCAATTATTTCTTCGCCTGTTGAGAGTTTTAATGAAATAACATCTCCGACAGCGATTGGTTTTTTAAGTAACATTATAATGTGTATCCTGTACCATTGAAGTTGGTGTCTTCAATATATTTTAATAAATCTGTGTAGCCGCCAATGTTCTCACCATTGATTTGTATTTGCGGTACACTCCTTGCGCCTGGCACAGCCTCTAATAAATCTTCTAACTGTACATCAGTGCCAATCATCTTCACTTCGTAGTTGATATGCATTGCGTCTAACTTTGCTTTTGCTTTGTCACAAAACGGACATTGCGGTTTGCTCCATACTACAATATTTGTCATAAACTAAATCCTTTAAGTGACTCTTCACTTACGTCTTGTTTAATACCACCAATAACATAAGACTCTACTTCAGTCTCTTGTGGGGCTACCTGCAAGCCTGAACTACTCAACCAATGTGTAGTCCACGGTAATGGGTTAGTATTTACAGGTTGGTCAAAGATTGCATCTAATCCTAATGCTTTTAATCGTCTGTTAGCAATATACTCTACATACTGATTAAGTAGTGTTGCATTAAGTCCAATCATTGAACCATCTTTAAACAAGTACTCCGCCCATGCCTTTTCTTCTGCTACACAGGTACGCCACATTTCGTACACTTCTTCTTTACACTCTTTAGCAATCTTAACCATTTGTGGATCGTCTTTGCCGTTAGCCCAGTTCTTAAGAACATGTGTGCTAAGTGCCAAGTGTTGTGCTTCGTCACGTGCAATTAATGAAATAATCTTTGCTGATCCTTCCATTAGTTTTAATTCGCCAAAACCAAATGTACATGCAAAACTTACATAGAAGCGAAGTCCTTCTAGGATATTTACATTCATCATAGCCAAGTAGAGCTTCTTTTTGACATCTAGCATACTACCTTCACCGCGATGATTGTAAGCGTCTGCCGCTTCTGTAAATGCATCATAGTTCTTAGTAACAGCTTCTGCACGTTTAAGAATCTCTTTGTCGTCTAAGATAGTATCAAATACTTCACTTGGGTCTGGATACACATTTTTCATAATATGTGTATACGAACGTGAGTGGATAGTTTCAAAGAAGTCCCAAGTAACAATACAACCTTCTAGCTCAGGCAATGATACATGCGGCAAAAATGCTAGGCATGGACCACGTCCTTGTACGCTGTCAAGTAATGTTTGATACTTTAAGTTTGCTGTAAAGATATGCTTCTGCTCAGGGCGGAAGTTAGCATAGTCTGCTCTATCCTTTTGCAACGAAACTTCTTCTGGTCTCCAAAAGTATCCAAGCATGGTTTGATTTAGTTTATCAAACACAGGAAATTTGAATACATCATATCGTTGTGTGTTTTGATCTGCTCCAAAGAACATATTTTGTTTTGTAAAGTCAACCTTATCAGTGTTGAATACTGTTTTTGCCATTTTAAACTTTCCTTATCCTATGTAGCAATGCTACTATCTTTTCTTTTGTTTGTCAACAATTAAATTGCACATGCTTCGCAGGCTTCTTCATCTTCTTCGGCGCCCATGGGTAATTCTACTTGTGTTTCTTCTTCCAGTTCACTTGGATCTGTTTTGTAATCATAAGTGTTCTGATAGTAACTAGTTTTCCATCCTAACTTGTAGGTGTTTAGTAAGTCACCAATCATAACACTCATAGGCACTTCATTATTTTCAAAGTGCGTAGGGTTATAACTCCAGTTGCCGCTTATAGCTTGGTCAAAGAACTTCTGCATCACAGCAACAATATTTATATATCCTGTGTTGTTAGGCATATCCCATAACAAGCTGTAGTGGTTCTTTAGAGTTTGGTATTGGGGAACAATCTGCTTAAGAGGCCCCTTCTTTGATTTTTTAGTGGACAAGTAGCCTCTAGGTGGTTCGATGCCGTTTGTGGCATTTGACACAACGCTGCTACTCTCCGATGGCATCTGTGCGGACAATGTCGAGTGTCTAAGTCCGTGTTCCTGTATGCTAGAACGTAGGCTATCCCAATCATAATTTAACTTTCCTTTTACTACATCATCGACATCTTTCTTGTAAGTATCAATAGGAAGAATGCCGTCGGAGTATTTAGTACGGTTAAAGTATTCACATGCTCCTCGCTCCTGCGCTAAAGTGTTGCTGGCTTTGAGCAAGTAATACTGAAACGCTTCTGACAAGTCATGTACTAACTTCCATGCTTTAGGATCTTCATACTTAACATGCTGACGAGCTAGATAGTGTGCTAATCCAATGTAGCCTACACCTAGTGAACGTCTTGCTTTTGTGCTAATTTCTGCCGCTTTAATTGGATACTTTTGATAATCAATAATTTCTTCTAATGCTCTAACAGCCAGCTCACATAGTTCTTCTAAGTCGTCTAATGATCTTAGTGTACCTACGTTAATAGCACTAAGGATACACAAAGCAATTTCACCTTCTGGATCATCAATGTGTTGTAGTGGCTTTGTTGGCAGAGTAATCTCTTGACACAAGTTACTCATGTATACTGTGTCTTTGAATGAACTGTGTGTATTAGCATGATCCACATTCATAATGTAGATACGTCCTGTTTCAGCACGTTCTTTTACTAATGCACTAAACAATTCCATTGCAGGAATAGTTTTCTTTTTAATGCTTGTAGCACGTTCATACTTTTCATAAAGCTCTTTAAACTTGTCTGCATCACCAAAGTATGCTTCGTACAAACCTGGTACGTCATGTGGTGAGAAAAGAGTTATATCGCCGCCGGATAACAACCTTTCATACATAGTTTTGTTTAACTGTATGCTGTAGTCTAGTTTACGTACACGGTTATCTTCTGTACCTTTGTTGTTCTTTAGTACAAGGATGTCTTCAATCTCTTGATGCCAAAACGGGAAGTGTGTAGTAGCACTGCCGCCACGTACCCCATTCTGTGTACAACAACGTACTGTGCTTTCAAACTTCTTTAGGAAAGGAATGATACCAGTGTGCGCCACTTCGCCGCCACGTATCTTTGCGTTGACTCCGCGTATCCTACCAGCATTGATGCCAATGCCTGCACGTTGAGCTGTATAGCGGCCAATAGCCATATCACTAGCAAAGATGCTGTCAAGAGTATCATCACTGTCAACAAGAACACAACTTGCAAACTGGCGTACAGGGGTCCTGACACCTGCCATGACTGGGGTTGGGATATTGATTTTAAATAGTGAGGTCGCATCGTAGTATCTCCTTACGTAGTGCATACGTGTTTCTGCTGGATAGTTAGCAAACAGTGTTGCCGCAATCATCATATACATAAACTGAGGAGTTTCAAATATTTGTCCATTAGAACGATCCTGGCAAAGGTATTTGTCAACTACTTGACGTAGCCCTGCATAGGTAAAGTTTTCATCACGTTTATGTTTTATGTAACTATCAAGTGTAGCAATTTCATCTGCTGTATACTTTTCAAGTATCTCAGGATCATATACTTTACGCTCGATATTAAGTTCTATGTTTTTTTGTAGTGTAATTGCATTGTACTCGCCGAATACATCTTTGTTTACACCATAGCTTAATAGTCTTGCCGCGGCATACTGATAATTTGGATTATCCAAACTAATCAAATCATTAGCACTTCTTACTAAAATTTCTTGTATGTCACTTGTTGGCATGCCATCATAAAATTGTAAATTAGCATTCATTTCAATTTGACTACTACTTACACCAGCTAAACCTTCACAAGCAAATTCTACTACCTTGTGTATTTTATCAATGTTGATTGGTTCTTTTTTGCCGGATCGTTTTACGATTTGAATCCCGTTGGACATATTGTTCTCCTCTATCATTCCTATTAAGTTTTATATTTATTGCAACCCAGACATGTGATACTCACGTTGCGAAATTATTGTTTCTGGAAGATCAGACTTGGCAATATGAGTGTCTGGTTCATAGCCAATTATCCTATCTTCGATTAGTAGTAGATAGTAAGTTTCGTTGTCTTCCCTATCTGTACAGATATGTATCTCTGCAGGAGCCTGTTTAAAGCGGTCTGTTAACTGTAGTGAATAACACATTCCTAATACAGTACAGAAGGAACAATATTGATTCTCAGAAATCAGTTCCCAAGGTTGAGGCCATATTTTTTGATCCCAAGGGTCAGTATGAATACTAACTTGAGGCACACTTTGATACGTGTCAATTGTGTACTGTAGGGGATCTGGGTGGCTTTCTAACTCTTGTCTGAAGTCATGCCAGGCCCGGAGTCTTACTGAATATTTTTCACCAAACATTAAACTTAACTTCGTGTACGTATTTTAAAAGTTAAATTTCCTGAGTCTAATTGGTTAGTATATTTCACCTGAGCACTCCATGCAGATTCTAACTGGTTTAATGTTGCACTAAATTCTAGGCTTTGGCCTAAACTATCTAGTCCGCTAATATCATAATCATCCATAACGCTTACGCTATTGTTCTCTCTATTTACTAGTACAGTTAAAGTACCTGATCTAGAAAACACAATGCCAGCTCTGTCTGTCTTATACCAGTAGTCAATGTCAAATGACTTACTTGTATCAGCGGGCAACCTAAACAAGAGTTGAGGTGTACCTATTTGGCTTAGTTCAACTTGCTCAGTATATTCGTGTTCATAGAACGCGGGTCCTTCAACCTCAGGTATATATGGCTTGTTAACTATATACGCCTGATTAATACTAAGATTATACGTTCTATCGAACTCATTGTCAACTGAAATGTTGCCTGATTCGCCAAATTTTATTATACTGTGAGCAACAGTTGATTCACTACCGCCATTGTTGCCCACACTAGGACCAAATCTATTATTGATGCTAGAGTTTCGTGTGCCGTTTGCAATATGTATTGCTTGTTGCTCAACGTTTTCAAAATAACATTCTCTAATGTTATTGTCGGTAGCGTTTGATTGACCAATAGTAGGTGTTACACCTAGCTCAATGGCCTTTGTAATGCCATAGAACTTACATGAGTCTATCTCATTACGTGAAATATTATGATTACTAACTATTGCTTTACCAATGTTAACAAACTCACAGTCAATAAATCTATTAAACTCTGATCTTACAGCGTCACTCTTGCTTCTAATTACTATAGCAGGGTTTGTTGTAGTTGCTGTTAGTTTGTTTGCTTGGAATTGTATGTTGACGAAACGACTGTCACGGCAACTATTAAGTTGCAACAGTGTACCATCATTGCTTTCTGTTTGTAAAGTACAGTCTCTAAATTCAATATATCTTGAACTGTTTGCATATGTTATTGTTGGGTCATCGTAGACTACAGCGGTATTAACAACACCATCATATGTTGAGTCGCTTGCGATTGTTTTAAACATTGTAAAATCGCCTGTCTTAATAAAGATAGTTTTGTCTTTACCTGCACCAGCAATAGTTGCAAAAGGAGGAATATTAATTGTAGAACTTATTCTGTAAGTTCCTGGTTCCACATGTAGTATTACTCTGCTCTGTGGATTGTTTCTTGTTGTAGGCTTTAGATAAAGTTCGTACAGTGCCTTTTGAAGTGCTACAGTAACATCTGATCCGTCACCTGCACAACCAAATGAACGTACACTTACTATGTCATCTAGTCTTGCATTAAGAGTACGCTCAACAGCAATACCTTCGCCAGTATCAATGGAGCCTTTCTTATATGCATAGGTGCCGACAAGTTCGAATATGTCATCATGTTCTGTTAGTATCTTTGAATTACCAACAGCAGGAGCGCCTTCTGCTACAGAACCGTTACCAATGTAAAGTTCTTGTTCGTCAACAGCCCAGCCAAATTCACCACCAGCAAGTTGTGGGATTCCTGATCCTTGATTTGCTTGTCCCCTACGGACTTGAATACGACTGATTTGTACTACGGCCACTACGTTCTCCTAAGTTTTCCTCTACAATGTATTTATGCTTGTTTCTCATAATACATTTCACAACGCTTCCACCACTCTTGAGCCCAATCGTCAAACTCGTCTGGCCATATATCAAACTGTTGATATTCTAAGTCACGTGAACACATAAACACATGTCCTTCACGTATGTCTGTGCCGTGTACTTCGTTGTGTGCTAGAGCATATGCTGTTAACTGTAGATAGTAGTCATACACCCATTCAGGTTTCTTAGGTTTGTTAGTTTGTTTGAAATCCATTATGCATGGCTGTCCTTTGTATTGTCCTACAAGGTCAGTTGTTCCTGCATAGATGCCAGGTACATATAAAGGAACTTCCGATCCCCATATCTCATCTACATCGCCCATTGCTTCGTCACGTATAACACTTGCCATTGCATGAGCTTTTTGTGCATAAGGATTACTACCACAAGTAGGCCATTCGCCAAACTCTATATAGTCCTCAAGGTATTTGTGCATACGTGTACCCACGCCTGCAGCTTCGGTTACAATCTCTTGTGCTTTTGCTTCACCTACACGCTTGCGCCAAGCAATCAAGTGCGACTTATCTTTTGTTGCATCTAAGATAGTTGTTACACTTGCTACTGGTACACCGCCAGGTGCGGCATACTTACGTTTGCCGTTGACTTCAACTCGCTTGAGTCTTTCGTATTTGTATTTTTCGATGATTAGTGACATTAATAGGTTCCTTTAGAGTATTGTACTACAATAACTATGGAATGTCAACCTATAAGTCGCTTAGATCAGTTGCTCTTTTTGCCATGTCGCCTACTGTGTCAGTAGAGCTTGGTTCAGTGCTACCCAGTTGATCCATTGAGCTATCATTAATAGTTACCCCATTGGGGTCAAACTTAACTAGCTTCTGGAGTTGTGGATTAGAATCGTATGTTTCTTTGAATGTGTTGTAATCAAACTGTGGAACGCCTGCTTTTTTCATATAGCCGTTGAGTTTATCCCAACTAACAGTTGTTCCAGGTTTAATTGTTTTGATAATTTGTACTAAGGTACCAGACTCGTCTAAGGCTTCAGCTATTTGAGCTTTTTTTTTGAACGCTCTACACTTTCACGCTTTTCACGACCAGCTTCTTCTTCTCCGCCTGCCGCAGCATCGTCTGCACCAAAGTCATCGCCCATGTCCATGTCCATGTCGTCTGCTGGTGCTTCCGCATCCATATCCATATCGTCTGTTGGTTCCATGTCACCCATGTCACCCATCTCGTCGCCCATAGGTTCTTCAGCGCCGCCTTCACCTGTTAGTTGTCCAACACCATTTGTTAGTGCAACACGAGTAGTTTCCATTACTTCGTACATTTGCTCTAGTGCAGGCTTAACAGTATTTACAAATGACTCGCTTTGCTCACTACCCATTTCGTCACGGATAGCATCTGCTAGTTCAAGCATTGATTCTGTTTGCATTTCTGCTGTGTCTTCCATCCAACCTGTTACACGGTCTACCATGTCTTTGGCTGCCATTACTAATTCTGCTTTATCTTCTTCGCCTTCAGTAATAGTTGCTTCAAGTACAGGCTCGTCAATGTCACCTCTTTCAGAAATTTCAGCGTTAAGAACATCTAGGAAAAGTTTTGATTTTTGATACGCTGTTGTTTGAGTTGAATTGAAACTTTCTTTTGTTTCTACTTGACTTAGTTGTGTTCTAAGTTTGTTCTGAGCATCTTGTAATTGCCCAAGTGTAAATTCTTCTAAGTTTAGACGCTGGCCAAACTTCTTAGCAAGACTTTCATTTAAAGCCTTTGCTGTAATTGGTTTTGAAATTTCTCTTATGTTCATTGTTCAACTTTCCTATGTGTTGTTCTTTGTATATTTATTTATCTCTTAATACAATATAATGTCATCCAGTTGCGACTTTATGTCTCTTGCTATACTATAACTTATGTCAAATCTAGTTGATAACACATCATATTTGATATCGTCTTTTGTAACTTTCATGTTGTGATTGTAAAATACACAATCTTGATAGTGTTTGCTTAGTATATCATCTAATCTATTTACTGTAGCACACAAACGATCTACGTTTTCTTCATCATTTGCACTAGCATTTACTTTTGCATATGCTACCGCACTAGTCTTTGCAAAGAACTTGCCTACTTGGCTGTTCTCTTTGCTGTCATACACTAGCCATGCTCTTGCACGTTTGCTATATCTTATAATGTAGTTCTTGATACGTATACTGTTACCATTCACTATAGGAAGTGGGTAATCATGTATTTTACTGTTGATTAAACTTTCAAGCCTACTAGCCAGTTCCGAAGTCATTTTGCACCACCATTACAATATTGTCTTTCAGTATTTTACTTACTAGACTTTTCCTTATCAAGTTCTCAATTATGACTTGTTCTCTAGGAGAAAAGCCTTGTAAAGGTTGCACAGGATTTACTTTTTCTAATACCTCTGCTTCCTCGTTTGAAAGAGCTATACTAAAACTCTTTATTAACTCGTTTAATTTCACTGTCCTGGTGTTGCGAAAACCTTGTCGCCCTTTTTGACTTGTGTTGCTGGATTGGCTTTCGCGCCCGGTTGGGGCTTTTTGTTTATTGTGACCTTTTTAGTCTTAGGATCTTTTTGTAGTGCTGTAGGATTCTTTTTAAGATCAATAATGGTTTTGGTGCCGTCCATATTGTCTACTTCTGCGCTTTGTCCTGGCTTGAGGTTTTTAATAATTGAAGGTTTGCCGCCTTGCATTTCTGTAATTTCATTAATTTTCATTTTATATCCTCTTGGCCTTAGACTGTTTACGTCTAGTCCTTACACCTTTGTTGACTCTAGGCAATCTGCTTGATGCTGGATTTGCCCTTTTAGTTCTTGCTATTTTAACTGCTTGACGCTTTGCGCCTGCTCGTTTTGTTTTCTTAAGAGTAGTTGCTTTCTTGATACTCTTTGGCGCCGTACATGTTGACATCTTTGCAACGATACGACCTTTGCGTGGACCACTGTTACATCTATACCTACGAACATTTTTGCCACCTTTGCGGCCGTAAATGCTAGTTGCACCTTCGTCTATAGTTGTAGTTATCAACTCACTCAAGTACATTACAGTCTCTTTGGTCTACTTGCTTTATTAAGAGCTGCTACTCTGCGGCTTGCTGAACTTACTCTTTTAGTCTTACGTGCCTTACGTGCCATTTTAGCACCAAGCCTTGCTTTTGTAACTTTTAGTTTCAAACGCTTCTTCATGTCAGGCTTTGCAAAACACTGAGCAATATTAGAAACAATACGTCCATGTCGCCTTCCGCCCGCACATCTAAACTTACGCACAACCTTGTTGCCGCGTTTAGCCCAAGCCATTTTGGCTTCGGATAGATCATCAAGTGGTAAGGTAATCTCTCTTAATAACATATAGTTATTTAGTTGATTATTAAACGTTTAGTAGTATTACGACTATGGTGGAAAGTAAACCAGCTACGATTGTGCCGGCTGTGCCTACTAGCACTTTGGTCATTGACTTCTGACCATCGGTGATATCTTTGTGAATGTGTTCTACTTTGTCTTCTATCTTTGAAAGACGTGACTCAAGTTGTTCATATCTTTCTTGACATAAATCAACGTGTGCTTCTAAGTTTTTCTTTTCTAGGCTGGTAGCCATCTATTATCTCCGTGTATCCTGCTCAAGGATGTTGTTAAGTAAACTCGTAGTTAGCCTTAAAATAGATGCCTGTTTGTTTTGTTGTATACTTTTATTTATCATATTTCTTCAAAATATATGTTCTTATACTTCTTATTTGTAGACTGAAAAACATTATTTTTGAACACAACACTTTCATCTAAATCGCTTATAAAGGGCACTAAATCAAAGTCTTCTTTAAGTAACGCTGTTTCTAACGAGCCCTCACGCTCTACTTCAAACTCAATTGTCCAAACTTTTTGTTTGTCTGTGTAAGTTGAGCCAAAGTATTTTGTAGATTCTTCTGC
>CENT01085210.1_pt1 | contig 10399 bp, 11 predicted proteins | sample 530141 | NCBI WGS metagenome assembly CENT01 (sample SAMEA2591074, study PRJEB7988) | marine metagenome | isolation source: saline water (ENVO:00002010), including | reverse complement strand
TAACACCCTTAGCCACCGATTGCTTAATGAAAAAGAGAGTAGACCGATGATTGCTCATTTAAATGATTTGGACGAAATCAAAGAATTTATAGGGAAACATTTATTTGAACGCAATCCTTTTTATCAAAAAGCTCAATACCAGATCAATACTGATGACAAAGTTATAGATGAGTTGATAAAAGAAATAAGAGTTGTTTTATCGTAAGTAGATTCCACTTTTTGACCCCTCTAATATTACACTGACGTGTTCATTGGTGGATGTTGACAGTGATATGCCTTTAAAATCAGCTTTTATGGGAAATTTTTTGTGATTTCTATTTACAATTACAGCAGTTTTAATCTGATTTACTGGAATTTGAAGAAAGTATTGAACCGAATAAATAAGCGTACTCCCCGTATTGAGTACATCATCTACGATTACAATAGATTTGTTCTCAAGCTCATTTAAGGGCAGGTCACAACTCACTCCACCAATTGGACTTTCTTTATTGATAGTAAGGGTAGCGTATTTAATTTTAAGAGTGCTAAAACCTTCTAATGCTTTACCAAAGCTTAGTGCTAGATTACTTCCTCTTGGGGCAATACCAACAAGTATGAGCGCTTTCTCATCCAGGTTATTTTCATAGATTTGATATGCTATTCTACGAATACTGGATTGAAGCTGCGAAGCTGTTCTAATTTTATCTCCCTGTACGGCCATAGTTTGAATTTATTTAAATAATTAAATCTTTACTTTGTTCGTCTCCGGTTAAATTGTCCAAATCTCTACGTTCTTTTTTTGTTGGACGTCCAGTTCCCTGATCCCTTTTCCCTTGAAAAGTCAATTGTTGTAGTTGGCTACGTTCAGCATCTCCACCATCAATTTTTTCGACGCAATACAGTCCTACAAGTTTTGCGCCCACTCTACTTTTAGGAAGTGCAATGACCTCTAAATGATGCAATATCTGATCTTTGCGCACTTTTATGCGATCTAAAGGCAAAATTTCACGAGAGGGTTTAACTGACTGCTCGTTCACAATTACCTGTCCTTTTTTACAAGCATTTGTAGCAATATTTCTAGACTTAAAAAGTCGAACACACCATAAGTATTGATCAATTCGCACGATTAAAACTTAGTTAAGATTTAAAACAAAAATAAAGGAAAATTGTATCTTACAGCGCCAAAAACAATTGATCTTGAAAAATATTTTAGTCACTACTTTAATAATCATAAGTTTCCTTCCATCTTGTAAAAAGGAAGATGATGTAGAACCCTTGCGTGATGTTCAAGAACAATCCATTGCAGACGATCAGAGCATAGAAGACTTTTTATCCTCACATTTTTACAATTACGAGGACTTTTCTGACCCGGATTATGATGGAGGTATCGTATTTGACACTCTGCAAAACGAAAATGCCTCAAAAACCCCTCTGATTAATCAAGTAAGAAAAGAAGTCGTCAGTGTAATAACAGCAAATGGGAGTTTTGTCGATCACAATCTATACTATTTAGTTGCACGTGAAGGAACGGGAATAAGTCCAGCTACAGTTGACTCAACCTATCTTTCTTATGAAGGATTGCTCTTAGATAAAAGTATTTTTGATTCATCGAGTACACCAGTATGGTTTGATTTAACTTCAGTCGTGCGTGGTTTTAGAGAAGGTGCGAACAAAATTAGATCAGGAGATTTTAGAGTTAATGATGACAACACTGTTGATTTTTTTGGCTATGGGCAAGGCGCATTATTTTTCCCTTCTGGTCTTGGATATTTTAGTAGGACTGCAGGTGCTGTACCGGCATATGCTCCACTCATATTTAAAATTAATTTGTATGGAGTTAATCAAACCGACCATGACGGTGATGGCATACTTTCAGCTGACGAATTTGACAACGATGGTGATGGAGTACCGGACGATACAGACGAAGACGGAACCCCAGATTATTTAGACGCTGACTAAAAGCAGTATTTTACTTACGCTTTATAACGTCTCTTGCCTTTTGAATTATGGCACACTTATTCAATCCGTATTTTTGCATCAGTTGTGCCGGTGTACCAGATTCTCCAAAGCAATCTTGAGTTGCTACAAATTCTAGAGGGCTAGGATGGTTCCTCGATAGCATGCCAGCAATACTTTCTCCCATACCGCCAAGGTAGTTGTGTTCTTCTGCTGTTACTATACAGCCTGTTTTTTGGACAGAGTTTAGAATTATTTCTGAATCCAAAGGCTTGATAGTATGAATATTAATCACTTCTGCCTTTATTCCTTCTGAGTTCAATTCTTTAGCAGCTTCTAAAGCCTCCCAAACCAAATGTCCAGTAGCAACGATAGTTACATCAGTACCTTCTTGAAGCAGAATCCCCTTGCCAATTTCAAAACCGAGATCTGGAGTTGTAAAGTTAGGGACTTTTGGCCTGCCAAACCTTAAATAAACGGGGCCTTCAAAGTCTGTTATAGCTATAGTGGCAGCTTTCGTCTGATTGTAATCACAAGGGTTTATAACTGTCATGCCAGGAAGCATTTTCATTAAACCAATATCCTCCAGAATTTGATGGGTTGCACCGTCTTCACCTAGAGTAACTCCAGCATGAGAAGCACATATCTTTACATTTTTACCCGAGTAAGCTATCGACTGACGGATTTGATCGTATACCCTTCCAGTAGAAAAGTTGGCAAAGGTTCCAGTAAAAGGAATCTTACCCCCTATGGTCAATCCTGCAGCAATACCCATCATGTTGGCTTCTGCAATACCGATTTGAAAGAAGCGTTCAGGATTTTCATCAATAAATGTTTGCATCTTTAACGACCCAATAAGGTCTGCACATAGGGCTACAACGTCTGGACGGGTTCGCCCTAGTTCTGTTAAACCATCTCCAAAACCCGATCGGGTGTCATTACTTCCTTGATTGATATAAGCTGTCATCTTAATATTTTAGTAGTCTCCTAATGTTTCTTTGTTTTCAGATAAAGCAGTGGCCAATTGTTCGTCATTGGGTGCCTTTCCATGCCACGCGTGGGTATGCATCATAAAACTCACTCCATTACCCATTTCTGTTTGCATCAATATGGCTACAGGTTTTTGCTTTCCTAACTTACTTTTTGCCTCTTTGAGAGAAGCTATAATATGTTTTAATGAATTCCCTTCAGCGAGCTCTATTACATCCCAGCCAAAAGCTTCAAACTTTTTACGAACATCTCCTAAACTGAGAACTTCTTCTGTAGTTCCGTCAATTTGCTTACCGTTTAAATCAACTGTTGCGATTAAATTATCAACTCCTTTTCCAGCTGCGTACATTAAAGCTTCCCAATTCTGACCCTCTTGAAGTTCACCATCTCCCATAAGGGCGTATACAGTTTTGGGATCTTTGTTTAATTTTTTTGAAAGCGCTGCACCAATGGCTACCGATAAGCCTTGACCTAAAGAACCAGAGGCAATACGAACTCCTGGAAGACCTTCGTGTGTGGTAGGATGACCTTGGAGTCGCGAATCAATCAACCTAAAGGTATTTAATTCCTCAACAGGAAAATAACCCCTCCGAGCAAGAGTGCTGTAAAAAACAGGGGAAATATGTCCGTTTGATAAGAAAAATAAATCTTCATTTTTTCCATCCATATCAAAAGCAGTATCCTGCTCCATGATTTCAAAATAAAGGGATACAAAAAATTCAGCACAACCTAAGGAGCCACCAGGGTGCCCTGAGTTTACTTTGTGCACCATTCGCAGAATATCCCTGCGAATTTGAAGGGTAGTATCCTCTAGGGAATTAATATTTGTCATTAATTAATATTTTTGTTAAAAGTAACCTTTCTAATCACCTTATCAAAAGGGAATTATTAGAACTTAATTAACAATTGAAAATAGCCTTAATTATTCTTGCAGAATAGTATCTTTGATCTCAATGAAATTTGAACTCAATAGCACCGATAAGATCTCCAAAGCAAGAGCGGGTGTCCTAACCACAGATCACGGTAAAATAGAGACTCCTATTTTTATGCCAGTGGGTACTTCAGCTACAGTAAAAGGAGTTCATCAGCGCGAACTAAAAAGCGAAATCAAGCCCGATATCATTTTAGGAAACACCTATCATTTGTATCTACGACCAGGCACTGAGCTGCTCCGCCAGGCAGGGGGGTTACACGAGTTTATGGGTTGGGATAAGCCCATACTCACAGATTCTGGCGGGTATCAAGTTTATTCTCTTTCAGCAAATAGAAAAATAAAAGAGGAAGGGGTCAAATTTAAATCGCATATAGATGGATCCTATCACTTTTTTACCCCTGAGCGAGCAATAGAAATTCAACGTGCCATAGGTGCTGATATTATCATGGCTTTTGATGAGTGCACACCTTACCCTTGTGAGTATAATTATGCCAAAAGTTCAATGGAGCGAACGCATCGCTGGCTTAAAAGATGTTTTGAAGCGGATAAAGCACTGCCTCAACTTTACGATTATGAGCAGACTTTATTTCCCATAGTTCAAGGGAGTGTATATAAAGACTTAAGAAAAGAATCCGCTCATTTTATCGCATCTATGGAAGCTCCTGCAAATGCGATAGGAGGACTTTCGGTAGGAGAGCCCGCAGAGGAAATGTACGCTATGACTGATGAAGTCTGTGCGGTATTACCTGAAGATAAACCTCGCTATTTGATGGGAGTGGGAACTCCTATCAATCTTTTAGAAAACATTGCTCTCGGTGTCGATATGTTCGACTGTGTTCTACCCAGTCGTAACGCTAGAAATGGTATGTTATTTACAGCTGAAGGCACGATAAATATTAAGAATAAGAAATGGGAAAACGATTTTTCTCCCATTGATCCTGCTGGCTATTGCTTTGCCGATTTAGATTATACCAAAGCCTATGTAAGACATCTGTTTACGGTCAATGAAATGCTAGGAAAACAAATAGCAACTCTACATAACCTCAGTTTTTATCATTGGTTGTTGCGTGAGGCGAGAAAACATATCTTAGCGGGAACATTTTCTACTTGGAAAGCTAAAATGGTACGTCAAATGGAACCTAGATTGTAGTATGAAGCTGATCGATTTTTACATTATCAAACGCTATATCGGAACTTTTTTAGTAATGATATTACTTTTTATTCCCATAGGAATAATGGTCGATGTTGCAGAAAAAATTGACAAGTTTAAGGAGAAAGAAGTTACGTTGCCTAGTATCATGGAATACTACATAGACTTCACTTGGTATTTTGCCAATCTGCTCTTTCCTATTTTCCTGTTTTTATCCGTGATTTGGTTTACTTCAAAACTGGCAAACAACACGGAAGTAATTGCTATTCTTAGTTCTGGGATTTCGTTTTTCCGTTATCTCAAACCCTTTTTACTCGCTGCGAGTTTTATTGCTTTTTTTGCTTTTTTTGCGGGGATGTATATAGTGCCCAAATCCAATCTAGGGTTTAATGACTTCCGATATAAGTATTTAGTCAAAAAAGAAGCGAGAAACACAAATCAGGTCTATATGCAGATTAATGATGACGAGTTTATATATGTCAACAATTACGATCCTGTCCGTAAACGAGCAACCAATTTTACTCTAGAACATTTTGATGGAAACCGTATGGAATTTAAAATACACGCAGATCGAATCCGTTGGATTGACAGGGATTCATTATTTCGATTATCGAATTACAGCAAGCGTATTTTTGAAGGTGATCATGAACGCTATGAAAAAATCTCGAGAAAAGACACTCTTTTTGATTTTGAAATCAATGATTTAGCACCTGTAAACTACATCGCGGAGACCTTGACTTACGGTGAATTGAATCAATTTATTGAAGATGAAAAAGAGCGTGGCTCCAATTTGATTAACAACCATTTATTAGTTCGACACAAACGTTGGAGTATCCCCGTATCTGCATTTATTTTGACTTTAATTGCTGTAGCCGTTGCTTCCTTTAAGCGAAGAGGAGGTATGGGAGTCAATCTTGCTTTTGGAATCTCTCTTGGTTTCCTTTTTATCTTCTTTGACAAGATTTTTGGAGTTTTAGTTAGTAAGTCAACTTTTCCTCCCTTTTTCGCTGCTTGGCTACCGCTAGCTATTTTTGGAATACTTGCCTTCTTTTTACTACGCCATGCAAGACGTTAAAACCAAAAGTCTTATACACTATCATTTGATAGTTTTTATTTTTGGATTTTCCTCCGTTATGGGTGCTCTGTGTTCATTAGATGCCATTCCATTAGTTGTTTACCGTATGACACTTGCCAGTTTGGGTCTGGCTGTTTATTTTGCAATTATACACCCCACTTATTTTAAACTCGAGAAAATCTTATGGATTAAAGTTATCCTTGGTGGGCTCATTATCGGAGTGCATTGGGTTACCTTTTATCACGCGATTAAGGTGGCAGGAGTTTCACTGACCTTAAGTATGATGGCTACTGGTGCTTTTATTACGGCCATGATAGAACCTCTGATCAACAAGCGCAAGATTTTGGGCTATGAATTGTTATTTGGAGGACTTACTGCGGTAGGTGCAGGGATGATATTTCAAGCGGAGTACGAACATCTCTATGGAATCAGTATCGCTTTACTATCCGCTTTTCTATCTTCTGTTTTTACCATATTAAATACTCAACTAGTCAAAAGGGGTAGGGCCATTACCCTTTCCTTTTACGAATTATCAGTAGGAGCTATTTTTGGAATAGTTTATGTAATTTTTTCAAGGAACTATACTTATGAAGCTTTTGCATTGCACCAATGGGACTGGTTGTGGATAGGCTTGATAGCTTGGGTATGTACTTCATATGCGTTTAATATTTCAATTAAGGTGATGCAACACCTTCCTCCATTTACCGTCATGCTCATCATCAATTTAGAACCCGTATATGGAATTCTACTTTCGCTTGCCATATGGAGAGATGAAGAGCTGATGAGTTTTAGGTTTTATCTCGGATTTGTCATTGTGCTTGTAGCCATTTTGTTGAACGGTATTTATAAACGTCAAAAACAAATTGGATAGTTAGAAACCAATTCCAAAGAATTTATACTTTTGTTTTAATATTTAACATATGGAATACCTAGATTTTGAATTGCCAATTAAGGAATTAAACGATCAGCTCGACAAATGTAAGCTAATCGGGGACGAGAGCGATATAGACGTGACGGAGACCTGTGAGCAGATTCAAAAAAAATTAAAAGAAACAAAAAAGGAAATCTATGGCAACCTTACTGCTTGGCAACGTGTCCAGCTTTCTAGGCACCCCTCTAGACCTTTTACCTTAGATTACATCAAAGCACTTTGTGGTGATTCTTTTTTAGAGCTCCATGGAGATCGAAATATATTGGACGACAAAGCCATGATTGGCGGACTTGGAAAAATTGAAGATCAGTCCTTTATGTTTGTTGGAACTCAAAAAGGATACAATACCAAAACCAGGCAATATCGAAACTTTGGTATGGCAAATCCAGAAGGCTATCGCAAAGCATTGCGTTTGATGAAGTCAGCAGATAAATTCGGTATTCCTATTGTTACTTTTATCGATACTCCAGGTGCTTTTCCCGGACTTGAAGCTGAAGAGCGAGGTCAAGGAGAAGCCATTGCGAGAAATATATTAGAAATGATGTCTATTTCTGTGCCAATTATTGTTGTCATTATCGGCGAAGGCGCCTCTGGGGGTGCCTTGGGAATCGGTGTAGGAGATCAAATCTTTATGCTGGAAAATACTTGGTATTCTGTGATTTCACCTGAGTCTTGCTCGTCTATTTTATGGCGAAGCTGGGAACACAAAGAAACTGCTGCAGCAGCTCTAAAATTGACCTCTAAAGACATGCTCAAACATAAATTGATTGATAAAATCATCAAAGAGCCGCTAGGAGGGGCACATTACGATCGAGAAGAAACGTTTAATACGGTTCGTAAAGAGTTACTCTCAACCTTTAAAAAATTAAACAAAATTGAACCTAAAAAAAGAATTGAACAACGCCGTGATAAATTCATAGCAATGGGAAATTATGAAGGGTAATGTTTTTTTAGGTTGTTAACATTTTTATTGTACTTATAAACACACTTCTCTTTATAGTTAGAGGAGACTCTAATTGTTGAAGTACTTGCTTATTTCGGTAAAGCATGTAATTTAGAACCATGGAAAAAAAGCAGTCTAGAGAGTTTGTAAAAACATCTAATCCTACGGTAATCAATCTCCAACAAGGGAAAATACCTCCGCAAGCTTTGGAGCTTGAAGAGGCTGTTTTGGGTGCTATGCTCATCGACAAGAAGGGCGTAGACGAAGTAATTGATTTAATTCAACCCGAAGTTTTTTATAAGGCCACCCATCAAACAATTTTTGAGGCTATTTTTCAACTTTTTCAAGACTCTCAACCCATAGATCTTTTGACAGTTTCCTCTGAACTTAGAAAAAAAGAGAAATTAGAAAGTGTAGGAGGGGAGTTTTACCTTGTTCAGCTTTCACAGCGAGTGGCTTCTTCGGCTCATATTGAATTTCATGCACGCATCATTTTGCAAAAGTTCATTCAGCGTAGTTTGATCAAAATTTCAAATGAAATTATTGAAAGTGCCTATAAGGAATCCACGGATGTGTTTGACCTATTGGATGAAGCGGAATCTAAGTTATACGATGTCACTCAAGGCAATATTAAAAAATCATCTGAATCAGCACAAAACTTAGTGTTAGAAGCCAAAAAGAAGATTGAAGAAATTTCCAAGCAGGACGGACTAAGTGGGGTGAGTACTGGCTTTGAAAAACTGGATAAACTTACCTCTGGATGGCAACCCAGTGACTTGATTATCATCGCGGCGCGTCCCGGTATGGGTAAAACCGCACTGACCCTTTCCATGGCGCGAAATATTGCTGTAACCAAACAAATTCCAGTTGCTTTTTTCTCTTTGGAAATGTCATCCATACAGTTGATTACCAGGTTGATCTCTTCTGAAACTGGTCTTTCATCTGAAAAATTACGTACAGGCAAATTAGCAGATCACGAATGGCAACAGCTCAATGTGAAAGTTACCGACTTAGAAAAAGCCCCTTTATTTATAGACGACACCCCTTCTTTATCCATTTTTGATTTAAGAGCCAAAGCCCGTCGTTTGGCATCTCAACATGGGATCAAATTGATTGTGGTGGATTATCTCCAATTGATGACTGCTGGTACATCCAATAAATCGGGTAACAGGGAACAGGAGATTTCCACGATATCTCGAAATTTAAAAGCCTTGGCCAAAGAATTGGACATCCCCGTAATTGCACTTTCACAGCTTTCCAGAGCAGTTGAAACTCGAGGAGGAACCAAAAGACCCATGCTTTCTGACTTACGTGAATCAGGAGCTATTGAACAGGATGCCGATATCGTTTCCTTTATCTACCGACCCGAATATTACAATATAGACGAGTGGGATGATGACGAACGCACCCCTTCACAAGGTCAAGCAGAGTTTATCGTTGCCAAACACAGAAACGGTGGTTTGGATAATATTCGATTAAAGTTTATCGGTCATTTAGGAAAGTTTGAAGATTTAGACAATTTCGATTCTCCCTTTGAGTTTCAGTCAAAAATGAATCCAAACGAAACAGCAATACACAATAGCAGCTTACAAGAGCCAGATGATGTTTTTGGAGGTGATTTAGACAGTGACGACGATGCTCCCTTTTAGCTTAAAATTTTAGCTGCATCAAAATATCGGTCTGTGCATCTTGACCCAACTCAAACATGTGAGTACCAAAAGCATTAAGTCCTTTTTCGGAATAAAACTCCAGGGCTCTGATATTGTGTTCCCAGACCCCTAGCCAGAGCTGTTCGTATCCCTTATCCTTTCCAATTTCAATAGCCTTGTTAAAAAGTTGACTGCCAAGCCCTTTCCCTTGATGTATTATTAGAATATAAAAGCGTTCTATTTCAAAGGCTTTCCCCTCCAAAACACTTTCCTTTTGCGCTTGATTAAAGTTCAATTTTAAATAGCCTACGACCTCCTTATCCAAATGAGCAAAATAAAAGAAACTGTCTTGGTTTTGCAGTTCGGTAGTGAGTTGTTCTAGATTGAGTTGTTTTTCAATATAGGCTTGCATATCCTCAGCCGTATTTTGTGCTTCAAAGGTCTCTTTAAAGGTTTGAATTGAAAGCCGATGAAGTTTATCAACCTCCTTTGGTCTTACGGTATGGATACTTAACGCCAAAGCTATCAATCTACTTTATAAGTTAATTCCCAGACTGCTAATGTCCGACGCTAATTGCTGAGGGTTTTCAAAGTGAATAGTTTGTATTCCCAAGGCCTGAGCCGCTTCGATATTGCGTTTGTTATCGTCGATAAAAAGAGAAACCTTGGGGTCTAAACGATAGCGATCTAAGGTAATTTTATAAATATCCACAAAAGGTTTACGTGTTTTTTCGGTACCCGATACCACGATGCCTTCAAACCATTGTAAAAACTCAAACTTTTGCAAGGCAA
>CENT01087759.1_pt1 | contig 10450 bp, 8 predicted proteins | sample 530141 | NCBI WGS metagenome assembly CENT01 (sample SAMEA2591074, study PRJEB7988) | marine metagenome | isolation source: saline water (ENVO:00002010), including | reverse complement strand
ATTGCATCAATCGGGAATCTTAAAGACTCAATAGAAATATTCTCACGAATAATGCCTTGTACATTTTCAAGTTTAAGTAAGTTAGAACCGAATCTCCATTCAGTAACAGTTGCTCTGAATACTTCTACATTATTAATTTTTTGAATTACAGTTTCACCAATACTAAAGTTGCCATTGATGTTTTTAAGAGCAACAATGTAGTTTGAACTGAAAGTAGAAGATACAGTTTTGTCTAGATGGAATGCTCCACCATTTCTAGTGATATTAACACTCTTAGGAACACCAATAGATGTGCTCTCTGCATACGCTTCTACATCACCCTCAATAATAATGATTTCAGGTGCAAATGTATATCCTTTACCAGTTTTGTCTACTGTAATAGATGCAATTTCACCATTTCTAGAAATAACATTAAACTTGGCATCAGAACCATCACCATTAATAATAAAGACTTTTGGGTTTACATAATTAGAACCTTTCTCAGTAATCTCCACACCAGTGATAGTTTTTGTTGCAACATCAAATTTAACTGTAGCTTCTGCTCTATAACTTGCAGTTGGGTCTACACCAATAATAACAGGAACTTTCTTATAGTTAAGTCCTAAGTTTACAATCTGCGAGGTATTAATCTTACCGATAGCGAACTGGCCAGTAGTAGTATAAGAAATGGATCCAGAACCATCCCAAAGAGGAGATCTAGGAACATCATAAACAAAACGATTTGGTGTAACATAATTAAGACTTTTAGTTCCCTGTAAAGGATCTGTGATAATCTTGAAGAATGCATTTTCTGAATCAACTACATTCTTTTTGTCAAAATAATAGAAGTTAGTAAAATCAGTTCCTGTTTTTGTTTGATAGTTATTATCAGTTAGTCTAGAACCAAATCCAAATTTAACATCAGTAAATGCACCAGCATTGCCAGGAAGAATAGTAGATTCTAATTTTTCCTCAGTAATCAAATTGTAGTTATTACTTGGACTGATATCAAAGTAAGTCCCAATAAGACTAGAATGAGACGTGTCAAACTTATACTTGTAGAATTCTTGTAAATCAATATTTGGATTAGGTACAAATGTACTATTATCTTCTGAGAACTCAAAATTGTAAACAATATCTACTGCAGACTTAATTGATACCAGTCTTTGTGGATTGCTACTGTCAAAGAAACTAGAACTTAATACTACTTTATTAGCTGTAGACTTTAAAGTTCCATAATCATATACAATATCAATTTTATGAGTTACAGGATCGTAAGATTGAATATATCCAGAATTATTACCAGTAAAGATCTGATAGTTATCAGCAAAATTATATTGTGCTTTATATAATTCTACTTCCTGTCCATCAAAGTGATCAACATCATCAGTTCCTTCTTGTCCTCTATCTACACTTAGATTATTTCCACTAATACTTACAATCTTTAAAATTTCCTCACCAATCTTAACCAAATCGTTAACAGCAAATCCTAATACACTCCTAACTGTAATTTTTGTACCACCAGCAGGAATACCAACGTGTCCAACATAGATTGTAAATCTTGCAGTAGATTGTGATGCACCAGATCTTACTAAATCTTCATCCGCAACACTAAGATAATCTCCTTGTGCATATCCGCTACCAGCATCTTGAATCTGAATACCAGAAACTATGCCAGCGTCAGATACAGTGAATGTAGCAGTGGCACCAGTGCCAGATCCGCCAGTAAGAGCAATACTAGTGTAAGTGCCAGCAGTGTAATCTGCTCCACCATTGAGAATTTCATAACGACCAATACCTGTAAAGTCAATTGTAGACTTATTGCTAGGTGGTACAAGAATAGCTTCTTGATACAACCTCTTCCTTATATAATAGGTCTTAGTTTTGGTTACATCATTAGGATTGATATCAATCGTTACTTGATCTCCAATTCCTAACCCATGAGGTTCTGTTGTTTCAATTAAAGCAACACTTTGATTAACTTCAAATGGATTAAGTCCATCACTAAGAGAAGTAAGTCTTACAACTTTAGTTCCAGAAGTGTTGAATAGGTCATCTGATTGTAAGAAGTAATCGTCATTGACAATCCAAGTTCCCTCGGTAACTTTAATCTCAACTACGTTTTGACTGTTAGTTCCTTCTAACACCTCACCTTTAGCTATAGGTGTATTAACACCATCAGTCAAACTTAGAGTAGCGCCTTTTGTATATGAACTTCTTTGGTCTAAAAGAATAGTAAACGTTTTGATAGTTGCAGAGAATGTTCCCGTTTCATCAAAAGTACCATTGACATTTCTTAGTACAATAATGTTATCGTTCTTAACTGTACCTACAATAGAACCAGATGCTCCTGAGGAGGGTTGGTTTAATGTATCATCAGCAAATAGATATGCACTTTGGATTGTCGTTAGTTTTACGACTCTATCTTCTTTACATTCTAAGTAAGAAACGTTCTTACCTTTCACGGAGTTTACGATAGCTTCTACTTCAGAACCTTCTGTTCCTTTATTATCAAAATAAATTTGTGAGTTAATACTGAAGTTGGTAGATGAATCTACTACTCTAACTTCTTCTACGTTTCCTTGCTTTACTTCTGCAATTTGAGCAATGACACCTTCGCCATTCCTCTGCATACCTGCTTGATAGAATCTTCTAGAATTCTTAGGAATATCATCTTGATTGATATTAGAATTGTAATTACTATCAACTGGTAGAGAATAGAAGTTCTCTCCTAAAATGTATGGATATTGCGGTACTTGATTGCTATCAATAGTAATGAAATAAGCATAAGTTCCTTTCGGAAAGTCGGGGGTAACTGTAAATCTTCCATTGTTTTGATCTAGTGTGCCACTCTTATGAGTGTATGTGTAATCATTAACAAAAGTTCCCAGAGGATAATTTGTTAATGATGGACCATTAGAACGATTTCCATTAATACTATAACTAGAAGTCATCCTCACGATAGATGATGTAGAATCTAGAGGGTTCTCATGACCAAATGGACCATAGATTGGATTACCATCGTAAGCGAATCCAATAATAGGAGAGTGAGTTTTTGTAGCAGGTTCAGTTCCTGCGTTGTTGATGTTGTCGCTAAGTGCAACTCGTAAAGCTTTAGGATTAGCATTATATCCATAACCATATTCTAATACGTTATTATAGTTTGCAAAGATATAACCATATTCAGTATCTAATTCATTTTCTAATTTTTTAAATCTATTAAAGTTCCATTCTTTAAGAAGAGGAATACCTGATGCACCATTACCAACTGGAATGACATCGACAATAACAGTATCTTGATTATAGAAGTTACCTTCTGCAATTTTATCAAATCCTGTAATTACACCATCTGTATTAACAATAGAAATATATTCTGCAAATCTACCACGACCTGCTGCATCTCTAATTCTAATTAAAGGAGCAGAAGAGTAGAATTCACCTGGATTGTCAATAACAAGACTCGTGACTTTACCGCCAGTTACAATAGCACTTACCGATGCATTGCGACCAGATGTAATAGTGATATCAGGAGTTCTTGGGAAAATGTCATTAGTATCAACAATGATACTTTCTACAACCTGACCAGTAAGAACTGCTCTAGCTTTATTCGCAACTTGATCAATAAGTACAAATGGAGGTGTTGAGTATCCAGTACCTCTAGTATCAATCTTAATTTCTTCTAGTTTACCAAACCTAATACTCTCAGGATCTTTATATCCATAGAAAGGTACACCATTTAAAGCAATACCAATATCTCTTTTAGGTGTTTTGTATGTTTCTGTAGTTCTAGTTGCTTGCTTTCTAATGATACGAAGTAGTTTCTGATCTAGTGTAGTTTCATTAACAGTAGACCCATCTAAGATTTTATGTGAAGGATAACTAGAACTTGTGATATAATAATACTGTTCGTCTTCAAAGATCGCTGATACGTTAGTAGAAACTTGATCTAAGGAAGATGCAACTGATGGAAGCGTAGGCACATTGACTGCAGCACCTGAACTTAATACCCATCTAGTTTGATTAGTACCAGTCTGAACAATCTTAGAGTCGGAAGTTTCAAATCCTGGATTTGAGATTTGAATCTTGTCCCCAATAGCAGAATATGGTTGTGCATCAGATGGTTGTAAGTTGTATACAACACCTAAGGTCAGTAAAACAACGCCAGAACCACTGATGGTTACTGGTTTGTACACTGAAGATCCTACTGCATGTTGAACAGCAGTCTGTGCCGTCCTTTCATCAATAGTAAACTGTGTTACGTTCTTATTATCAAAAGTAATCGTCTCGTCACCAATTAATACTGATCCTGTCTTACCCCAACCGATAGTAGAGAATACATCAATTCTATCCCCCGAACTCGCAGTCCCTGACAGGGTTTTTTCAAGCTTAGTTTTAGTAGATACTTCAAATGCACCATTGACTGTCTCAGGTGCTAATACAATATTATAAATTAACTCATCATCTGATGTACCATCAGCATATACATTATCTACTGTTGAATCAGCATAACCATATTCTTCAGTAGGAGTCTGTACAATCTTTTTACCGATCAGATTCTTTACGTCTCCAGATACAACCTTACACTTAAGTGCATAAACGTTGATCCAATCTGCTTCGGACGATTTGTATGTAAAATCTCTTGGTTTATATACTTCTGGTTTGTTATCTGCTGTTTTAGCAATAACAGTATTGAAAATAAACTTGATGGAACTTGTAGTTCCTTTAGCTTTGTAAAACTTCTGAATGTTTTTAATCAGAGTTCTCTTATCTACTTCACCCTTAAGATACTTTTGAGGGAAAGAACCTAGATATTGACTCTCGAAGTTTTTGACTAATGCATATAAGAAAAGGTTACTAATGTTATGAACCTTTTGTCCAGCATTATGAGGTGCAGCAATCGTAGTGGTGAAGCTACTAGACTCGTATAAGTCACCAAGCGATGTATTGCCACTTACGCCTCTAGAACACTCTCTTAACTCAGTGTCTGTTCTAGAACCATAGAAGATGATCTCGTCATCAATTTTTACGAATCCGTTTCTTTTTGGAAAACTCGTTGCATTTTCCAATACAATTGTATCATCACTACTAGAAATAGTAGTGTCCAAGATATTAAACTGTCTAAGAATATTTTGTTCATAATAATCAATATCTGCATATTTTTGGATATTATTAATTATATCCAGCGTGCCACCTTGCACCTCCTGTTCTTCATAATACTTCTGAACGAACTTACTAAAAAGTTCATATTCATCTGTAATAAAAGAAGGAAGCTGCGTCTCAATGAGAGTAGAAATTCTCTTAGTCTTTACAGCAGGCATTTACTTTACTCTTTGTATGCAGTGAACGAGGAATTTGCAACGTCAACGTCAAGATACACTTCGCGAAGTGCCTTGATATCATTAGAAAGTGGTTTGACTCTAACAGAAATACGATTATCAAAGAAACTACCTTTAATGATAGTCAAGTTATACATTTTAAGTTCACCACTTACATAATCAATATCGCCAACTTCCTTGTCGAGGACAACCTTTTCACCAGTTACGCTATCTAGAGTATATAGGATAATTTTGCTATCCCTGTCCTCTACATATACGTCCATAGTGGGATACTCAGTAACCCTAAACCCAGTGCTAGAAAGGATTGGTTCGTCACAGTTAACATCAAAAGTATTTTGAAAACACACTTCGTAATAGAAGGTGGAATTAAGAGAAGGATAAAAATCCTTTCTCATTGTAATATCTGTTAAATTGGAATTGATAGTCTTATCAGAATCATCAATAACACTTACCATCTTACTGTATCTAAACTTACCATTGAACTTTTCAGTATCACTGGTATCAAGATAAGACTGTACATTACCAATAACTTTATCTCTAATCTGTGATGTTGTTTGATCAGTAGCAGATCCATTATAATAGATCTTACTATTCATCTCAACAAATAGAATAGAAGGATCAATTATTTTAGGTTCAACAGAAGCTACAACATACTGCTTCAAATCTGCAATAATTTTCTGCTTTGTTAAAGAAGTAAGGTAACTAGCGTCATTTGGTTTTAATGCAATGAAAACTTTACCATACTCAGGTGGAACTTGATCTTCTCCACCAAAAATAATGATATCACTCGTAGCAGGATACACTTTACGTACAATTGCCTCATAGTCCTGAGAGGTCACTGCACGGTCTTGTGTGCCGTATGACTTAGGAGCGGTATATTTGATCTTCTGGGTGCTTTCAATCTCTTCACCGCCTGCTGAGGCAATGCTAGAGGTAATGTTAGTAGTAAACGAGTTAGGAGACACACCATTGGGGTTCTCTAGTACGCCAGTAAAAACAAATGTACTTACGCCATTACTTTCAGAAGAAGATGTGGTGAGGTAAGAAACTTCAATTCTAGATTGATCTTCTGGTTTCTTTCCTAGTACACCATCTCCCATTAAAAGCTCATATCTTCCATCTTCAATCTCATCAAGGAAGAATACCTTTGAAGTACTGTCAACACCTAGAATATTATCTGCTACAAGGTATGGTTCGTTAAAAGTTCCTCCACTCGGAAATACCTTTACTCTAATTGTGTTGGTATCAATGTTTTTGTTGTCAAGAACAAATCTTTGGGAATTTGCTGTAGTGCTAAAAATAAAACTATCAACTACTTGCGATCCTTCTCTAATAGGAATATCAGTAAACGTAGCTACATCGTTAACAACTTGTGCTTTTACATCGTCAAGTGTAACATACTGATAAATGTTGTTGTCATAAGTTGAAATAAATCCTGTTCCCTTCTTCAGGATTAGTTCTGTATCAGTTGTTGATGTTGCATAAGTTACAGTAAAAGAGACATACGCAGTAGGAGAGGTAGCACTCTTGGGTCTGTACCCTAGTTGCTTCGCAATCGCTACTACGTTGTCTCTCAAGGTGGCAGAATCAATGAATAGTTCATTGACTACCATGTTAGTGTTAAACGCCGTATAGTAGGTGTTATAAGCTAAGACATCAATCAGGTTTGCTAATGCACTACCTTCAAAATCATAATCAGTAAATTCTGTCTGACCCTGCAAATATTCTTTCAGGGTTACTTTGATTTCCTCAAAGTCTAAGTTAGCAACCTGAGTATAAGGCATTATCGTGTACGTGCTAAGAAGAATGTCGCCGCCACTGGTCTGTCATTTCCTATAATAGTGTAATACAATTCAACACTATAACCATCGTTATCCGAATCTGGATAACAAATAATGTCTTTGATAGTCACTCTAGGTTCATAACGACCAATACAGTCATTAATCTTAGATTTAATAAGTGCAGCTGTACCAAAATCTAATGGTTCAAATAGCATACTTCTTAAATCAGAACCTAATTCAGGTTGAAACAGTCTCTCACCCTTACTTGTTTGAAGCAATACAGCTATCGACTGTGCAATAGCTGCATTATCTTTCACTGTTACCAAGTCATTGGACACAGGATGCTTCTTAAAAGTAATACTCAGATCTTTAAATGTCTGAAAGGTGGGCATTTAGACACAGCAAGGCTGTTTCTATTTATCACTTACCGACAAATCCGTCCGCCCATTCAAGATCATTGTCAAAAATTTCGCCCTCTTGGACTTCTTTCCTCTTTCCTGATTTACGCATGTAGCGATCACTTTCAACTTCAGTAATAAGTGTCATACCAGACTTCTTGAAGTCTTCTGATTTGTCAACTCTACTGTTGCCCATTTTCTGTGGTCTCCTTACGTTGTTTTCGTTCATTATGTGTTTCCCAAAAATATTCATCAGTGTCACCTAAACGTCCCCAGTCCGTTCCTGACTCGACTTGATATTCTATAGTAGAAACCTTAAAGTCAGGGAATGTCGGGTGCTCAGGCGTAATAGAGAGGTCATAGAATCGTGTCCTGTTATTAGGATACAATGCATACTGACCATTCTCTAATGCAATACAATTATGCGACTTATGTTCTTGTGGAACTTCACTCACATTATTATCTATCACATCAGGATTCGCATGGTAGTTGTCTAATGTAAACAAATACTGTCCATTCATCAAACCATGGTCCCTCGTGTAGATCTCTGCATCCATAGAGCTTACAAAACCCTTGTTAATGCACATCACCCCATAATCCATACAATTCCAGAATTGTAGGTTCTCTAGAGACATATCTGGAGTCGGTGTTTTCGGCGCTCGGAGAAATGCACTTATAGGTAGTTTATCATACATTGCACCATACTCAGGTAGATACGTCTCAAAATAAAATGCGCGTCCTGGTATACTTTTCGCAGATACCCAGACACCTTCTACAAATTCTCCGTGACCATCCTGATGATCGCGTAGATACTCTTTACGTACCCATACCTTTTCCGCAGGTAAATTACAAATTAAATTCATTTCATATTCCAAGAAAGTACCAGACGTTCTTTGTCACTCTCACAAGGTAATGTGTAGTGATGTACAAAGGATGGAAAGAATATTACCGAACCACTTTGTATATCTCTGGGTGAGTATATATCTACCCATCCTATCACATTATTGAAAGGACATACAAACTGAGTCGGTGTATGCTCCTCTGGATCGTATTCGATATACATTACCGCACTAAATCCTGTAGCTCCGTGATTATGCAATAAATGCTGATCACCTTTACCACCTTTCTCAAACCAATATGCATCAACCTCTAAATCAATCTTTACTTGATCTTTGAACTTCTGCAATTCATCTCTGATTAATGGTTCAATGACTTCCCATTTGACCTTAGGTGTTCTGAAGTCACTCGGAACATACTCACCTACATCTTTCTTGAATTCCTGTGCTTTCGATAAATCAAGCAAAGCTTCTTTCTTACTATCCCAATCCTCCGTATAAAGATGAAAGATTGGGACTGCAAACATTGGTTCGATGTACTCAGACATTACTTGCCTTGACCGCGATACCTCTTCTTTGCTTTGTTCCTAGATGTTGCTGAATACTTCGTGTGCTTTCCAGTGCCTTGACGACTCCTCTTCGGAATCGCCTCCACAAATGATTGTCCACTTAATGATGCCTTGATCTTCGCCATACTTATGTAAGTTGTGTACCAATTAGTATTGTAGGATGTTGGAACGGTCCTGTCAAGGGCCTCGGTGTACCTAATAACGCTGCTTGATCCCCAGTCACCGCTGGTAACCTACCATTAATTAACACAGTCGTATTTACAGTTGGTTGTATCACCCTCTGTCCTGGTTGGCATGGTAACGGAATTACTGGGTTGATCTTTACACCTGCCACAGGAGCAGGTACAGAGAGGTTATCGTAGATGTCTATAGGAATACCATCGGAATACACTGTTGTGGTGTATGGAGTCCCTTCTAGGGGTGCTGCAGGATATGTACAGTTTCCATCTGTACTCGGTGTGTCAACCGTCTCTGGTCCTACTAGAAATGCCATTATACTGCTTTTGCAATTTTTAATAGATCTGTTTTGATACCTTCGACATTATTGTGAAGATAATCGAGCGTCTGTCCCACAGTCTCGTAATCCTCACCCGTTGGTCGCTTGTACATCAACGACGGATTCTCTAGCTGCGAGATCCTCTGCTCCAAGCTGTTTAACCTCTCGGACTGCCACAGGCACGTCCTCTCCAACTCGTTCAACCTCTCCATTAACTCGTCCTTCATTGTTATCACCTCTCATGAATGAATTGGATGCTCTCGACTCAAACTCGTCGCAGAACTCGTCAAAGTTCTCTAGAATTTTATCGTAATCACTATAATCGACTTTTTGGGGCATTTTTTTCTGGGGGAATTTTTTTAAAACGACCTTTCAAATATATTTATCGCTCGTCTGGATACTTTTGTAGGTTAGGAGGGACCCATGGATTTTGGAAACCGCTTGGCGCATATAAGGGCATAAAAAAGGGGGCGCATCACTGCCCCCTGTCTGTTATCACACATGCCCTAGGTCTTACGGAGGTTCGACTTAAATGCGATTGAACGCAACCCGTGCCCTGCCTAGGGCGTGTGCCCTAGAGTTCTTCCAGCATTTCGTCCATCTCGTCTGTGTCGATGTCGTCGTGCAACCATGCCACGCCGTCGCCTGTGATGTACTCGCCAAACTCATCGATGAATCGCTTAGCCCATGCTCTGTAGCCTAGGTTGCGGTTGATGCGAGCGTGACGGTAGATGGTCTCGTCATTGCCTATCCAAAGGGCGACGTTCCATGTCTCGTAGTTCGCCCATCCGTTGTAAGTGGTGTCAGTTGCTGTGGTCATGTGTGATGTTTGGTTGATGTCTTAATTATAGCGGGTCAGGGTCAGACCCACCTGTCACCAGGGACAGTTCCCCAACCGTCACGCTGATAGCGGCGGCGGTCATAATCCTCAGCGGTGAAGTGATCATCAAAGTCACCCTCATCAGTGGCACCCCTCACCATGTCCCCGAAGGTCACCCGATCATACTCGGCAGGTTCGAGTCCTGCTCTTACCCTTTCACGGTGTGTCTGCTCTG
>CENT01018936.1_pt1 | contig 10450 bp, 7 predicted proteins | sample 530141 | NCBI WGS metagenome assembly CENT01 (sample SAMEA2591074, study PRJEB7988) | marine metagenome | isolation source: saline water (ENVO:00002010), including | reverse complement strand
CTACCGTAAAATCCACTCCGACCTACGAGATATTGGCGAACGCTGCGGCGTTAATCGCGTCCACCGCTTAATGCGGGGAGAAGGCTTGCGTGCTCAGGTCGGTTACCAGAGGCCGAGGCATCGCAGTGGTGAGAGCCACATCGTTGTGCCTAATCGCCTTAATCGCGAATTTAATCCCACAACCCCCGATGATGCATGGGTCACGGATATAACGCATGTCAGAACGCACGAGGGTTGGTTGTACCTTGCAGTAGTCGTCGATCTGTTCTCACGCAAAGTGGTGGGCTGGTCGATGCATCAGCGCATCACCAAGGATATCGTGCTCAACGCATTACTTATGGCTGTCTGGCGACGTAATCCCAAACAGCAAGTCACGGTCCACTCTGATCAAGGAAGTCAGTATACCAGCCACGACTGGCAGGCCTTCTTAAAATCAAATGGGCTGGAAGGCAGCATGAGCAGACGCGGAAACTGCCATGATAACGCAGTAGCTGAAAGCTTCTTCCAGTTGCTAAAGCGGGAGCGAATTAAGAAAAAGGTCTACTCAACCCGAGATGATGCAAGAAGTGACATCTTCGATTACATCGAGATGTTTTATAACAGCAAACGAAAACATGGTTCCAATAATTTACTGTCACCAGTAGAGTATGAAAATCGTTACGAAGAACGGCTGGGAAGTGTCTAGGTTAGTAGTGGCGATTCACATCCTAGAAAGACCAGCAGCAAAATTTACTATCGAAGTGAACTTTTTGAAGTGTCTTAAAACTTTATAGCGATCTGACTAAGAACCGGGCTTGGTACCCTCCGAAGAAGTGGCCAATACTGATTTGTGTTCGATGGTAGATTTTTTATCACAATTTAGAGATAGTACATTCGTAAAATTTATTTAAACGTTGCAAGGTGAGAAAGATGGAAGAAGGTTTTTACATTGGTATGACGGTTGCTCTAATTTTCGTTTTATTAGGTTGGGCGCTAGCGAATGTAGGCTTAAGTAAGCCAAATAAAAAAAGGTAACATTTTAATTTTACCCTAACAATCAAAAACATACATTGAAGGCTATATTTTTTGGCGTATCCAAATTAATGCCATAGACAGCCTACATTAAAACATATCTATACAATAAATAATTGATTTAAAAATGTTTTAATAGATATTTTTATCATCTCACCCACAAAAATTTACCCTTAATTATTTGAGGAAATGGCTTTGACTGATACTAGAAAGCCAAAAATTTCGTACTATTAACAGCTTTTACTTGGCAACTAGTCCTAATGCTTTGCGACATAATTCCCTAACTCCGAGTCAGTCTATAAACCTTCCTAATTAAAGAATAGTTTTGAGGATATTCAGAGTTAATATATAGTGATTTTCCATGCTTCCAGTAGTCCCGATTACATGCACAGCATTCGCCTCTAATAGTAGAAAATAGGCAGTCCAAAATATTGAAACTTTTAAAGCAACACGGTGAAATATGCGTAAAAACATGTGTTAGTTTTTGATTGTGAACCGTACAGGATGTTGAGTATAACCAATCTACTCTAAACCATGGCACTCCATGCTCAGATATTTGCTCATTAAAACAGTTTCGACAATATCTTAATTGCGTTCTTCCTTTAAAACACGATGTATCTAAGGATGTCGGCGTTACACCGAATAGTACATAATCTTCTATCTCAGCTAAATCAGAAGGTTGCAGAAATTTTATGGGAGTATGATCAGAGATTAGCTTTTCCAGAAAAGCGCATTGGTAAGAAAGAAAAAGCTTACCGCGTTCAAAATCTAACTTTGGAATAGTATTTACTACGCCAGACCGGCTAACAATTCCATTAAGATCATCTGGACTGAGCAATTTACCATTTAAAATAAGAACTCTAATAAAATAACTATGAATCGATTCATCTCGGAAAATTTTAATCTGCATGAATATTGGTAAGTTTTATTAAATTAATTAAAATTATGGCGACTACCTAATTGTCCGAATAAATCCGCCTTCTAAAAGTAGTTTTTTAGTCTTTGGTAATTTATCTATTTTAGAGGTTAACCAACCATGTCCACCTAAAAGTCGGTCGAGATGTGTACGTGTTAGTGATTGTTCTGAAGAAAGCATCAACTCGTTGACTTTTATAGCTAGTTCATTATCTCTTCGCTCCCAATCAACACGTTCTACGCGGTGAGCCAATTTTGCTTCTGGAAGCACACTTTCGAGCCACTCTCGTTCATGAAGGAGGAGCCAATAAAATGCAGCTTCACACTCATTTTTAATATCCTGTCTACACAAATTCGAATTTGTACCAAGAAAGCGTAAAATTTGGCAACGATACCGGCGCCTTAGTGATTCAGCTTTACACCGCTTACGCCATTCCACAAGACCAGTTGTTGTCGAGATTATCAACTCTACACTACCTGAAGAAATGCCATGTATATCCGCTATTACTTTTCGATGAAATCCCTTTTTTGCCAGCTCTATAACTGATTGTTTCATTTCGGCATTTATTGCTTTGGGCCTGAGGTTTACGGGGATGTTGTTCTTCAAAGCGACACTCTTTACATAGCATCTACTTCTATTGATATCTCGGCTTACAGCAGCCATTGATAGTCCAGCTCTTAATAAATTGCAACAGAGCTCTTCGTCATATCTATGTGCCTTTCTAATATTGTTAAACTCAAATCGAACTTCGTTATCACGCAAGTGACGAGCTATATAGAACTCCAATAGAAGATGTTTAAATGGGTGCTGAACACACCGTGCTTCTAACAAAGTTGAAACAAATCGATAGTCGCTAAGTGATTTAAGTGTTAAGTCAGACTTCACTGGAAATAATTCTTCTGACAACTGAAACAGCTCCCTCGTCAACTTTATACGTTTTACTCTTCCACTTTGCGTCAAACCTCCATTATCAAGTAGAAATTTTCGATAGTCTGTACAAAGGTCCTGATATTTTGAGCTGCTTTTAGATAACTGACTGATTTTAATGGATACAAATAGTGAAAAATCTTGAGCCAGCTTACTACAGGTAGTAGGGAGAGTCAGGGGGTTGGGAAGCAATTTTTTACTAGCATTGTTACGATGTAATAATTCTTGATGGACTAACCAAGTATTGTGCAACGAGCATGCTTCGACGCCAGGAACTTGATGGACCAGATGCCAATAGGTTACTCCGAAATTAAATAAATCATTTTTCGCACATCTCGGGCAATATTTAATTGATAGGCTCTCTTTACCACGAAAAGTAGACAGTTGACTTGCTCGTAATATTTCACTGGTATTTGCCATCACGTTTTTGATAGCAGTTCGATAATGCGGTAAGTAATGGAAAAATAGCGGACGCAGAGTTTGTTTTAATAGTAGCTCCTCTGATGACTCTTCAGTGAATTGGCTGATATTATGCAATTTAGCTGTTAGATAAGGGTGTATCACTCCTCTTCCATCTTCAACTAGTTTTTGAAAAATATGTTCAGGTGAAAGCTCACTAGTTGTTAAACATCTACAAATTCGGCTAAAAAGAGACTCATTTGGTAGTACTTTAGGCAAGTACATAAGTTAATCCAATGCACCAATGTTAATTAAAGTGAGTTAAATTCTGATAGTGGGTCGTCCAAAACGATATTTCGAGATCTTAAATATTGCATTGGGTCTTTCAAACCTGTGGCTTGAGTGAATATATCGGGATCTTTAATTTGTGCCATTAGATCTACCGCCCCCACTAGCTCTATAAGCCTAGAGCTAAATTCAAAGTGTTGAGGCTTAGTAATATCACCTGTTTTATCGACAGATTTAACCGTTAGGGGCCCCTTTCGTTGAGGGTTGCGTTGCCGACCTCTAGGCAGAGAAATAGCTGTCACTTGAAGGTTCTTCACCTCCTCAGTTTGCCCAGACAAACTACATGCATCGGCGAAACCAGCCGATAAAGCCGCTGAAGTAATACGTTCGTCTTCTGCACCGATAAGCAGTCGCTGCGCTTCTCTGTAGGTTCTACTTGCCATATCAATATTTCCGACTGACAACGAATGGAGAGAATCATTTAATTCTTCAGTCAGATCTGTGTACACGTTAGTCCATTGGTACTGCCAAAGTTGTTCAATAAACGCGTTCCAAGAAACACTGTCTCTCGCTAACGTAGACATAGTATGATGATAACCGCTTTCAGCTCGGCGAGCTGCCTTTAATTCTTTAATAAGGGACTGCTCAAAAGGCGGGTTTGCAACAAAAAATAATGGAACGCCTAACTTGTTAACCAGCCTATGTAAAAATCTTAATAGATTATTTTCACCACCTGTTCGCTTAAATTTAAGATTTTGCATTTCGTCAATAACTAGCATACCTAGAAAACTAGACTTGATAGCTTGCTCAAGCTGTCTAATTAAAGCGCCTATCGTTACCGCCGGCCTCGTCTTTTCTCTATCAAGAGTAAGGTCTAAAGTCGATAAAATTTCTTCGCATAGATCTCTTACACTAGAATTACTAGGGCAATCGACTTTTATCCAAACCACTTGCAGTCTAAGCTCTAGCGGCTGCCCTTGATATGAACTGTGCTTAATAACATTGGGGAAATAACTCAGTACCTGCTCAACCATCGAGGATTTACCAACGCCACTTTCACCAATAAGAGTTAGCCCATCCCCTTTGGGTTGAAAGAATCCAGTTTTCGGTCTAATACTAGGCCTTTCATCAACCAAATAATGAAGATATTGAGCAGTTGAAGGACTAAGTGGATTCTTTGCAGAATATCCTTTTTTTATAGACCTCTCCACAGCTCTAAAGCACCCCTCATAGTCTGTAAGTGGTTGTCTAATTTCTTCAATTCGATTTAGATACTCGTCGCGAACCAATGGGTTGGGGTCTTCAGCGATTTCTTCTGAATAATCAGGATAGTTACTTAAGTATTCCATTACACTTTCCCAAGCTAACTTTGCTGGGAGTGCTTCTATCAATGGATTTCCTTTATGCTCAGGTAAAATTGCATCTTTGTATACAGCGTGCTCAGTTCTCACGACTCACCTCGACTAGACCTTCTTTTCCTACCTCTTGGCAATGGAATCACTTTATTCTTGCAAACCAATAAGTCAGATGTATCTCTAATATCTGAAGTATGTGGCTCTTGAGGAATCATATTTGTTGTATCTTCTAGCTCTTCTCTTCGACGCTGTCGAGTGTTAGACTTCTTTTCACTGAAAGATATTGTTTGAATATTTTTGTTTCTGCGCTTCGCTTCTTGAGTAACATCCTGACTATGTTTATGATCATCAATTGATGCTGTGGTTACAGGTGTCAGTTCTTTTCTCGAATCCAGCCAATCTTGAATAAAGTTCGCCTCAAACATAGATTTATTTATTAGCATCCGACTTCGCGGTAAAAGGTTGCACCGAGTAAACTTTTTGTTTTTAGCCAGTCGTACATAGATATAGTTCGTTGTATTTTCATCAATTCGTGCCTCAAGCCTCCAACGCCCTGATGATCTAGCGACCGAAGCCCAATTTAATTCTTCGACTTCTGAACAAGAATAATACATCCCATTATAGTAAATTCCGCTTTGTGTCATGCTAACCTCGCTTGAAGGCAACAGGCGAGCTATAATATCATCACTGTTTGCATATTGAAGGTTATGCATGTGCTTGATACAGTGAATCTTCCAATAATTTAAAGGTGTTGGAGAGATGTCATTTTGAACAATTAGTGGGCTAGAAAAAGCTAAGCTTTCAAAAATTGAACGATTATGCTCCAGCACTGCCTTAATTATTTCTGCAGTAACCTCTTTTAGTGTAAAAATCGCATCTTTTCTAGGATCTCGATTTCCTCGTACAATTGTTCCTCCTCTGGTCGATCCTAATAGCTCATGAATTGCAGTTTTATTAAGAATGTCAAATCGCTTCTCTACTACACCTTTACAATCAGGTCTATACGGAGGGGTGAAAGATAATGTCGTCATCGGTGAAAGCACTATCTGGGGCTGAAGACCAATCATTTCACCATTGTCACAAACTAATTCTTTAGGGATATGGGCACAGGGCCATTCGGAATCCTCTATATTTATGCCAAAACTTTTGCAGTAATCAACCTTAGCCAAAAAACAGTTCGCTAGAGCCTGACGAGCAGCTCGCCATGAAGCGTAGTATAGTGAGATATGTAAACCAACTATCATCCGGCTAGCTCTATCTACGACAACATAAATTGTTGGTCTGCCCAATATATATTGAGAACCAAGCTCCGATACGATATGCACATCAGCTACTGTTGCATCAATTTCGAAGTAACTTCCGGGCAAATAACTTTCATCAGTTACGCTACCCAAAACGCCTCTTCTATTTCTTAAATAGTCGTTATCAGTGGTTCGATTTCTGATTATCTGCTCTTTACTAAATAACTTTTTGCACCAGTAACTAAACTGCTTTTGGGTAGGTATCGAGGGAGGTTTACCCATGGCCTCAGACAAGCGAATCTCCCTTGCATAACTATTCCTAAGTAAATTTTTATAGGTCCTGGCCAGCGATATTCCTCGCTCTCTGAGATAGTACTTTTTCAGCGCCTTTTTGAATTTTTTCTTATCGCTATCAACAACAATATACTTAGAAGCTCTTTCAACAGCCAAGGTTCTAGGTTTCTTAGGGGCTCCTAATGGCTTTGATCCTGGTACTCTTTCCTGACCAGAACCTCCACTATTTGAAAATGCAGGAAGCAGCGACATTTTGTCTTGTCCATAACGCCAGTATAAAGTAAGCAATCTGGCTAGTGTCTTACGATCGACATCTACTTCTTTTGCATGTTTAGCAAGCTGAGATGAACGCTTCTTAGTTGAGTAATCAAAAAGAAAGGCTCTATCGCATAAAATGGGTTCGATGAGACCATAATTTTTATCTCTACGAATTATATAATCACTTGGAATATTATCTTCATCAACTTGAAGGAAGGCAGGTAATTCATATTTTGTAATCTGGGCTACACCACTGGTAGCAAGATCTATAAAAGACTCTAAAGGTACAGCCATAGGTCTTATGGTTTTAGAACTACTATCTAACGAGAATAAAATGATAGACTGAACATCTGACATAATATCTAACAAACGATAGAGGCCATCTTCTAACAGATCAGATCCGTTTATGCTCCAAACGCTGTTTCTATGAAGTTCCATAAATAGCTTCTCCCTCCATATTAGCTACCTGCTTAACGTCGATAAGCCCTGACTCAGGAATATTGTGTGATAGGTCTACATCAATAAACTTGTTCGCTATCAAATAACGGATTAATAACATTGCTTCGCTATTTTTTAAAATATTCATTGAGATTAGTTGATTGCAAAGATCTTCAATGAAATATTGCCTTACAGCCAGAATAGAAAGAGCCCCATTGATTTGATCGCTTGAAAAATTTGCCGGATGTTCTCGAAAGGGGGATGTAGCCCAATGAATATTACTACTTTGAATTCGTGTTAGTTTGTTGCCCGTGAAGTAACTAAATTTTACTCCGAGTAATTCCCAGCATACTCTTTCTAGATCAATTTTTTGAAGTAGTCGGAAATTACTAGAATCTTCTTCAGGTTTTACAGAAATAGCATGATATCTATAGCCCTGCGGAGAATCGATAGTGAGCAGTTGATCCGTCGTGATAATGATCGGCTCTTTAGTCTTCGGATGATTGGGGTGCTCAATGCCAATAGCCTTGGCAACTTTTTGGGTAAAGTTGAGTGGAAAAAGCGGGAACTGTTCTCTGATATCAATTACTCGAGTTGAAAACTCAGCTAAGTAAAAATGTTCGCTTTCTATTGAAGACATCATATGATGATGTCTATTCGACTTTCTTCCATAAATTAGTGAGCGCGTACCTCTAGATTTTACATCTTGAATCCGGAGCCAAGGTTTATACTCTGCACCTTGTCCAATCCCGTATTTGTTCTTCAGTGCTCTCTCATAGTCATCAAAAGACTCTAATTTTCGCCCTCGCCCCATCTCAAACCCTTGTAATTAGACTAATGATATATTAGTCCCCAAATTACGCTATGGGCAAACCTTATCGCCTCTAATCTCTATTACGGGCAAACATTAATGCTTACGGGCACACTTTAATGTCTCTAAACAACATTAAACCTCCTGCCCTGCTGCCCAGCCGCTGCTCCACGCCCATTGGAAATTAAAGCCGCCTAGCCAGCCAGTGACGTCTACCACTTCGCCAATGAAGTAGAGGCCTTCCACGTTTTTGGCCATCATGGTTTTAGACGATAACTCGTTGGTATCTACCCCACCAATGGTGACTTCTGCGGTGCGGTAACCTTCGGTGCCATTGGGTTTCACCTGCCAATTCTCTAACGTATCAGCAATGGCATCACATTCGCTGTGGGTAAGCTGTTTTACCGGCACATTGCGCCAGTTATGATACTCAATAAAGCTCTGCACCATGCGCTTGGGGAATACTTTATTTAAAGAGGTAGCAAGCAGGGCATCGGGCGTTTCGTTACGCGCGGTTTGTATAAGCGCAGTGGCATCGTCATTGGGAAGCGTGTTAATACTTAAGCTGTCACCCGCTTCCCAGTAGCTAGATATTTGTAGCATGGCTGGGCCGCTTAAACCGCGGTGGGTAAACAGCATGGCTTCTTTAAACGTGGTGTCGTTACAGCTTGCGTATACATCTACCGCGATACCGCTAAGTTCTGCCAAGATATCTTTGTCTTTATCGTGCAGGGTAAAGGGAACAAGGGCTGCCCGAGTAGGTAAAACCTTAAGACCAAATTGCTCGGCAACTTTGTAACCAAACGGTGTGGCCCCCAGCTTTGGCATGCTTAAACCGCCCGTCGCGATAACTAAAGATTCACAGCTATATTCGCCGCTCGACGTTGTAAGTGAGTACCCACTTTCGTTTTTTTCTACGCTTAAAATTTCACAGCGGGTAGTAATGGTAACGCCCGCTTTACTACATTCATTAAGCAGTAAGTCAACGATGTCTTTGGCGCTATCATCACAAAATAATTGGCCCAATGTCTTCTCATGATAGGCAATCCCATGTTCGGCCACTAAACCGATAAAGTCCCATTGGGTATAGCGGCTAAGCGCCGACTTACAAAAATGGGGGTTTTGCGATAGAAAGTTTTCAGGCCCGGCATACATATTGGTAAAGTTACAACGACCGCCGCCCGACATAAGAATTTTACGCCCAACTTTTTTGGCATGGTCAAGCACCTCTACGCTGCGTCCGCGCGCGCCTGCCTGTGCTGCACAAAAAAGCCCAGCTGCGCCGGCCCCAATCACTATTACATCGCGCTTTATCACTATCGGTTTACCTTAATTCAAGCCAAATAACTTACGCCAGCCTCAGCGCTAGTTAGGAATTCGGGATTATACGTAATAAGCCCCACCGCACAATGCAAAGCCTATTTTACCGAGAAATTTAATCTTCTTCTTTAGTCGACATTGATAAATTTTAATACTTTTTAACAATACTAAAGAAAAATTAATTCGCTTATAACTATGCGCCACAATTGAGGTGCAACTCAATTTGAACAAACAAACGAAATAGCGACGACTTCACAAATTACAGGGGATTGTATCCATGGAAGAGTTCTTAGCGTCACTCGATATTAATCAATACCTGCCTGCTGCGTTAGCATGGGCCACCAATATTTTACTTGCCCTAGCCATTCTTATTATTGGCCTTTGGATAGCAAGTAAGGTTTATAACGCCATTGCTGCTATTGCTAGCAGCCACCCTCAGCTTGATGATACGTTATTTAAGTTTTTTGGCAGTGTAGCGCGTTATACCATCTTGGCCTTTGTAGGTATTGCTGTTCTTAACCGCTTCGGTGTGCAAACCGCTTCTATCATCGCACTTTTAGGAGCAGCTGGCTTAGCTATTGGCCTTGCCCTTCAGGGAACGCTGTCTAATTTAGCGGCTGGGGTTATGTTACTTATCTTCCGCCCTTATAAAGTGAATGACTTTGTCGATGCAGCAGGTAAATTTGGTAAAGTTACCGAGATAGACTTATTCACGACTATCTTGCAAACCTTCGACAATAAGCAAATTATCATTCCAAATAGCCAAATTTGGGGCGAGCAAATCGTTAACCACTCGCACCATGAAATTCGTGGTGTAGATATGACGTTTGGTATTGCTTACAACGAAAACATTGATGCTGCTCGCGCGGTTATCGACAAAGTATTAGCAGACCACCCGCATATACTTAAAGACCCTGCGCCATTTGTAGAAGTATCTACGCTTAACGACAGTTCTGTAGACTTTATTGTTCGGCCGTTTTGTCACGGCGAACACTATTTCAACATTCTTTTCTCAGTACCTGAGCAAATTAAGAAAGCCCTAGATGAAGCGAACATCGAAATTCCATTCCCGCATCGCAAAGTCATTGTGGTTAACGAAAACGCATAGTGCGTATGTTATAAAGAATGTCTTAGTCAGTGAAAGAGCAGCCAAACGGCTGCCCTTTTTATTCTGTTTTTAAGCCAGTTATTG
>CENT01197557.1_pt1 | contig 10490 bp, 7 predicted proteins | sample 530141 | NCBI WGS metagenome assembly CENT01 (sample SAMEA2591074, study PRJEB7988) | marine metagenome | isolation source: saline water (ENVO:00002010), including | reverse complement strand
CCGGCGGATGATAGCCGATAATCTAGTAATAGGTTAAAGTTAGGCCCAGTCTTCGGACTGGGCTTTTCTTTTTCTGTTGAAGAAGCGATATACTATTTATAATGTATAACCTTTAAGAGGAGGACCCTAAACATGGGCAAGAAAAGAAGATTCATTCACAGAGCGAGAAAGTTCGCCAAAAAGTACTTTAAAATTTTAGATGGCTTCGACGGCAACGACGACGCTCAGGTCGAGTCGTACGGTGCGTTCATAGATACAATCACCGCGACCGATAATAATAACCAGACCGTAACTTTTACCGGAAGAGTGTTGGGTAAAGTCTCTGTTGTTACAAATCTAGGAATAGAGACTAACATCGACGACGCAGGTTTTGTTGTATCACCCAACGATGCAATAACGGACAACGGATCCGGAGACATAGATGAGTATACTTATACTAGTAACCCCACGGGCGTTGCAAATGCACTCGGCATTGGCGCCCCACTATCCGTAGGGACACACACTGTAGTCATCAGACCAAAAGGCTCTACAGATCCACAGTTAGACAAAAAGGTTTCTTTTACTATAAGAGAAAATAAGATCGCTATCGTCAAAAGCGCGTTTGCTGATGACACTGCAGGTAACATTGCTGTCACTGCGGCAAATGTTATTGGAGCAGGTAAAAAAGTCGCCGGCTCCGATGCAAACGCTGAGTTTGCTCAAAACGGTTACAAAGTCACAGCAAAAGATGCAGCCGGTAATACCTTGGCCGTCACAGCAAGAGCGGATGTGAATAAGAACGCAGGAACAGATGGGGATATTCTAACTAGTGACGTGGCCAATGGTACAGTAGTTACTTTAACGATTACACCAAAGGACAACACTAACGCTCTGCTAAACGATTCGGCAATAGAGCACACCATTACTGTAACTGCATAACAAGAAAGGTTAACCCATGGGTAAGAAAAAGAAAGCACTCTTAAGATACAAGAGATTAGGCACAATAAGCAAGAAGTTGGAAAAGAAATTCTCCAACTTCTTGCAAGCCAACATTGAAAAATTCAATACAAAAGTAGAAGAAGTAATAGAGAAGGTTGATGTAGTTCTAGATAAAACAGAAGAAATTATCTCAGAATCAAAACAAGAAGGTATAGAGGTTCCAGAGCCAGTTGTCGAAGAAAAGCCTAAGACAACAAGAAAAAGAAAACCAGCCACCAAGAAGACAACTACCTCTACAACTCGTAAAAGGCGAACCACTAAAACTAAAAAAGAAGCCTAGGTGAAATGACCCTTTGAATAACTAGTTATATTGATAATCTATAACTTATGGGGGCTCATGAATGTCTTTACCAACTTTAACTCCTGCGAGTACAGTTTCAGCGATTGTACTTCCTGCAACTGGCACTGCGGCAAATGTAAATGGCGCAGTTCCGTACAAAATATATTCAGATGATACGGCTAATTTATATTCTTCCGAATTTGTATCCGGAGCAGTAGATCAAGTTTCTTACGTTTACAAAAAGCTCGGTGGCGACGTTTTGGATCTTGAAATAACTGAAGGAAACGTGTACGCGTCCTATGAAGAAGCAGTCTTAGAGTACTCTTACTTGGTGAATGTACATCAAGCGACAAATATATTGTCTGATGCATTAGGGAACACAACTGGCTCCTTTGATTCGAAAGGAAATATTGAGTCAGGTGCCCTGTCCTCTTCTCTTAGAGGTTCTCATGTGGCTCTTAAGTATCCAAAATTCGACTATAGCATGACCAGGAGGGTTGCAGACGGTATTGGGTCAGAAGTAGGACTAAACGGATCAGTACAATATTCTGCATCTTTCACAGTATCACCAGATAATCAGGACTATGACTTGCAGCAAATAATAAGCACATCAACTGATCATTCAGGGTCTATTGGTGACAAAACAATATTGATAAAAAAAGTGTATTATAAAACTCCTCACGCTATGTGGAGGTTTTACGGATACTATGGAGGTTTGAATGTTGTAGGAAATCTCCATAATTATGGACAATTCTCAGATGATTCTACCTTTCAATTGATTCCAGCTTGGCACAACAAGGCTCAAGCCATGGCTTTCGAGGACGCAATCTACACAAGGATGTCTCATTTTTCATATGAACTGAGAAATAATAAAATAAGGCTTCACCCAAAACCATATGGTGGCGGCCCAACTCAGATGTGGGTAGAGTTTTCAATACCTACAGATGTTTGGGACAACGAAGATGTTTCCACAGATGGGATAAACAATATAAATACATTGCCAATCGGAAATTTGCCGTTTAGTAGCATAAACTCTATCGGCAAACAATGGATAAGAAGGTTTGCACTGGCTCTTTGTAAGGAAACGTTAGGACAAGTTAGATCAAAGTTTGGAAGTGTGCCTGTCCCCGGTCAACAAGTAAGCTTAAACGGCTCTGCACTTGTTAATGAGGCTAAGACAGAGCAGAATGCACTACGTGATGAACTGAAGGCAACATTGGCTGAACTCACGTATGCTAAATTAGCAGAGCAAGATGCGAACATGCTTGATAGCACCGAGAAGGTTCTAGATAAAGTTCCGAATTATATTTTTGTGGGGTAATATAAATGTCTGAAGATAACAAATGGTCACAACCTGCATCCCCGCCTCCCCCTCTTTTTACAGGAAAGAAGGAAAAGGACCTTGTAAAACAAGTAAACGACGAAATCATAGAGAGAGTCGTCGGACAAACGATTGCTTATTATCCAGTAAGCTTAGATCATACAGATTTTCACGAGATTTACGGAGAAGCGATACAAAAAACTTTCTTGAACCCAGTTAGGGTGTATGCGATGGTCTCATATGTATCTGAAACAACCACAACCACTCCACTTGGTGTAGATAGAGTCGAGAGAATAAAAGTTTCTTTTCATAAGAGAAGATTAACAGAAGACCAAGACCTTTTCGTCAGAGAGGGGGATTTTGTTCAGTATGGAGAGAACTTTTATGAAATATTAACATTATCAGAGCCGATTTGGTTATATGGGCAAGTGGAATCAAAATTTGAAATAACAGCAGAATGTGTTAGAGCGAGAGAGGGCTTATTTAATGTCTGAGAAAACTAGCGGCCTCAAAAAAGTTTACTTTGATTCTTCAACTATTGAAACTATAGACAAATCTGTGTTAAACTTTCTTAAAGAGCTTAAGCTTTTTGCAAGTACAAACGAAGGATGGAGAGAAGTCCCAGTAGTCTGGGGTACATCAGAGAGGGCTTTTCAAGTAAAGAACAACAAAGAAATAAGGGATCAACAAGGCCTTTTAAAGTTGCCTATAATAACGGTATACAGAGGCTCTATAGTTAAAGATATGTCAAGTAAAGGGGTGTTTCAAGGAAACGTCCCGGGACACAGCGACGAGCAGGGTGGAAGCCTTGTTGTCTCCAGGGTCATAAATCAAGAAAAAACAAAAAACTTTGCTAATGCAGATGCGAAAAGGCTTTACAAACAGGAAAATTACCCTTATAATAATCAAAAGATTGTGTACAAAACAGTCAGCGCTCCCATGCCGGTAAATGTCACTGTGTCTTACGAAATAACTTTGAGAACGGAATATCAGCAACAAATGAACGATTTATTGTTGCCTTTTATTACAAAACCTGGTACTATAAACTATATAAACCTACAAGAGAAAGAACATAGATTTGAGGGTTTCATCGATGGGAACTTTTCAGATCAAGGAAATTTACAAAATTTTTCATCGGACGAAAGAAAATTTGAAACAAAAATAACCTTAAGAGTTGTTGGCTATTTAGTGGGAGAGGGTGAGAATGGTGAGAAACCATATTACTCCGTTAGAGAAAATTTTGTAGAGGTAAAATTACCTAAAGAAAGAATTATAATAGATCCCGATGAGTGGGACAAGGCATAACTAAAAAGAAAGGAAACAATATGTCAGAAGAAAACAAAACAGAAAATGAGGCACCATCAAGTCAAGAGGTGGTCGAGATTGAGTGGGAAGAGGCCAAGGAATTAGTAAAAGTCCGAGCAGCTCTTTCACAGACAGAAAACGAACTTGCGGGATTTTTGCTGCAAGTTGAAAAGAGAAAAGCACTATTGTTGGCACAGGCAGATCAATTAGAATCGGCTTTGTATCAATTAGGTTCGGAACTTAGAAGTGAAAAAGGTATCAGCGCTGAACACACTTATGAACTTAAGCTACCAACCCAACCCGGTGAAAAGGGATATTTTATTAGAAAAGAGCAATAAAGCCTGTTCAAAATCTATTTATATGTGTTAGAGAAAGGAAGATTTAATGTATACAACAAGTGACATAGGTATTGCAGCATTTTTGCAATTAAGAGGAATCAAACTAGTTCAATGTAAGAGGTTAGAAACAGGCAAGTTTCATTTTGCTTTTGAAGATCCTGAGCAAAAATGTCAAATATTGTCACTAGAATTCCTAGACTCAGACTTTTGTAGATTTGACAATAACGTTCGAAATCTAAAGAAAATTCTCTTCTCTTAAGCATCTTGAAGTCTATTTAAATAAGACGTTCGTTTTATATACTTTATAGACAATTCAATCACCTTTCTTAACATTCCCTAACCTTCTATTTTATAAAATTTACTTATATTTTAAGTCGTAGACATATATAGGAGGAAAAATATATGGCAGCACCTACAATAACCAGTGTTGTTTTATCAGCAGACAATTCAACAGCAACAGTTACTTTTAGTGAGGATGTTTATCCAAACTCTGGTGGCGCAGGTGAATTAGATAGGTTTGATTTTTCTTTGGGATTGTCAGGAGGTAATTCTTCTTTAATTAATTTGAACGCAACTCCTTCAGCAATATCAAAGACCAGTCAGAGTATCTATGTACTTACCTTGAGTGGTACAGATTTAGATTTTGCACCGGACGGCAATGAAACTTTAGTTGTCGACTCAGCAGATGATACATCAATTTACAATGCTTCAGGTGAAGCTCATACTGCTGCACATGGTGGCCAGTCGTTAAATGATAGGACCCGTTTTGTTAAGTTTAGAATCACAAATCTCGAATCCGCAACCCGGTTTTTCTATGCCGATGTCGGTGGAGGAACCGGTGATGACAGTTCAGATTATGTTTTTATAGGTTCAGCGGCCGCAGGAGCTACGCTAACCTCTTCAGTTTTTAGTTTAGATAAGTTTTTTGGATCAGGCAAAAACAATAACGTTACTGTTAATAGTTCGACTGCCGCGGCTAACTTGGGATCTGGCGGATTTGCTGGTGGTCCTATCACAACTGACGCTCAGTTTATAAGTTATTTTAATATCGCTTCGGGTGATGCGGATGATTACAACAGTTACACTCTTGAAAACTCAAGAGATCTTGTTGCGTACGGTCAAGGCAATCCAGTTACAAACACAACTGTCGGCTCTGATGGAATTCAAACTGGCTCTTCAAGTCAGAATAAGGCCAAATATCTTAACATTACTCGTCCAAATGGTGGTCGCCCAACAAGCAACCAAAACACTTATGGTGCCTGGACACAATTTGATGTTAATGGTACTCAACTAGATACCACTGGACCTGCATTAGTAGCTGCATCATTACCCAATAATACAAGCCTTAAACTTGTTTTTGATTCAAAGCCAGTTGATAGTGATGGTTCAAATCTGACAAATTCAGACATAAAGCCGTACTCAAGTGCGTTTGTTTTGACTCAGTTAGAATCCGATGGCTCAACCGATAATGATTCTGTAAAAAGAACCACAACGGGGTCTTTAACTTACAGTACAACTACTGTGACTGATGACACGATCACAATACCTATTGACTATGAAGGTGTTATTGAGTCGGGAGATAAGCTGAAATTCAGACTTAATACGTCGCTGTATAGAGATATACACAACAACCCGGGCGCAAGTTCTCAAAGCTCTAATGGTGTAATTGGTCAGTATTTTTCAGGTACCTTGACATATCCATCAGCAGGTTCAACGGGAACCATCACGTATGATGATATTAATTTTCACTTTGTGAATTCTCATGGATCCAAAACGGCTCATTTTTACGTGCGCGTTGACGCATCAGAGAATGGATCCCAAGGATCAAATGTTGATTCGGCTGCTTACTTAAGTCTTGGTTCTGTTGCGGCAGGTCAAACTGGAAGTTTCGCAGTAAGTGACATTTATTTTGATGATGCTAAGAGAGGAGGTTCTTCTCCAGCACATAGAATTTATGCACATACCGCGTCTGTAACACTCGGAGATTTAACTGGTTCGCCTACGGAAGGAACACATTATATGGATTTCGTAACTTTGAATCAGTATAGTCAATCTACGAATCCTTTCCTGGCAGATGATAGAAGAAACTTTTCAGCTTCTTTTGATGGGTCTGAGTTTACAACACAACTTCGTGTTTTTGTTGGTAATTCAACTTCAGAGTTAGATTATTATACTAACACTGGTATTGCCACTCTTAATTCTCAACAAGATGGTACCGGATCGATTACAATCGACTGGGGCGAGAGAATTAGAGCAAAAACCACTTCTGGAACACCATCATCAACATCAGATTTGAGCGGAGGTTTGCCTAACAATATTTTTAGGCTCACTCAAAACACTGGATCCACTGATACCATAAGTAACCTTAGAATCACATCTGGTTCACTCGCATTTGCAACTTCAGCAAGAACGGGTGTCGCAAACGGTGCTTGGACGTTTACGTTTAATTATGAAGGGCTAGCAGACGGAACAGAAAAGCTTATTTTGTCTGACAGGTTCCAGTTTTTTCACGGTTTTTATGACGACGAACTCAATACAGTAGGTTCAGGCCAGTACTGGGGCGATTTAAGCACCACTTACCCAGATTCTTGGGTAAATTCTGGGACCAAGAGCGGTTTTGCATTATCTCAAGATGCTTTGGCAACCGAGATAGCAGAAGCAGTTACTGCAGGCTCAGGCGGCACAGTAAGCGCCGGCGGCACCAATAGTGCACCAGTCGGTAAGGTTGAAATTCCAGCAAACGCTCTTAAAGCAAACACTACAGTCACTGTCAATACAGCCCAGGTACCAGAGACCAGTACACTTCAGTTAAGGACCTTGGGTGTAGCGTCTAGTAATCTAGTTCGACTAACCCCACATGGAACCAAGTTTAATACACCAGTTACAGTTACAATTCGTTTGAAAGACGGCGCGCCAACAGATAATCTTAGGCTTTACAAAAGAAACTCCGAAACCAAACAATGGTTTGAAGTTTTTGGAGTTACGCTTAGTGTTACCGACGGAGCATGCTCTTTCACCACTACTAGCTTTAGTGATTACATAATATTAGGAGGAAAAAAAGTGGCTAGAACAAAAATAAGTAATAATCAAATTGCAAGATTAGAAAAACATGATAAAGTATTGCCAGAGGCAATTAACATTACAGGATCTTCGGAGTCGTATTTCTCAACTATTGGAAATACGGACTCATTCCTGGTTCAGAAATCAACCGCCGGCGGCGGAGAAACAGCGCCAATTTCGGCATCAACAATGGCAGAATATTTTGCAGGAGCTGTACAGCCAGACCAGGTGGTAATCACCGGTACGGGTGATGACGCAGCGTATTTTAGCCTGGTTATGACAACCGGCTCAACCGCTGAAGGAAGTGGTAGTGCCCAGATTGACGCAGGTTTGCGTTTCCAATCGGCGACAAATGAGCTTTCAGGCTCTGGTCCACTTACTATTGTAGGTTTATCAAAATTCGGTCCAGGTGGCGAAGCTCAAATTAATGCTGCTGGTGCTTTTACTGGTGCTAGCATTGATGTTTCTGGTGAAGCAGAAGCTGGAAGCCTTTCAATTGATAATGGCACCCAGGTGATGAGTGTTTCAACCGCCGGCGCAATTTCTGGCTCAAGCACTTTAAGAATTAAGGGTGTTTCTACATTCGGCGCCGGCAATGGCGGCGCAGAAATTAATGCTGCCGGTGCGCTTTCTGGCTCAAGCACTTTAAGAATTAAGGGTGTTTCTACATTCGGTACAGGCGACGGCACAGCAGAGATTAATGCTGCTGGTGCGCTTTCAGGCTCAAGCACATTGAGAATTAAGGGCACCTCTACATTCGGTAGTGGCAACGGCACAGCTACAATCACCAATGCTGGTGCAATCACCGGTACAAGCCTTGATGTTGCTGGTACAATTACTGGTGACACAAGCTTAACCCTTGATGCAGTCACAATAACAACTGCTGAAATCGGAGTTTTGGACAGCGTAGCCCCAGGCACCGCAGCCGCATCGAAGGCTCTTGTTCTAGATGGTAGCTTAAATATTGGAACCATTAATCAGTTGACAGCTTCTGCAATCAGAGTTGATCAACTTGACGTTGTTACGATTAATTCAATACAGAAAACAGAAACAACTTTGGAAATTGCTGACGCGCTAATCATCGCGAGTTCTGGTTCCAACTCTGCAAACGCAGATGGTGGTGGTCTCCAGATTGGTGGCACGTCTGGCGGCGATACTGTTGCTTCCGTTCTTTATGAGCACACCGGTGCAAAACTAGAACTGAAGATCGCAGGAACTGCGTACGCGAAAGTTGACTCAGGCGGTCTTGAAGCAGTAGGTACTCTTTCATCTTCAGCTGGTCTCGAAGGCGCAAGCGTAGCAGTAGACGGTAATATCGATGCAGGTGGAGACTTGACAGCAGGCACCATTACAATGACCGGAATAATTTCTGGCTCAAATTTCTTGGACTTATCAGACGGTAAGTTGCGATTGTCCGGTGATGCCGTGGATTCAACCGCCGCTGAACTTAACTTGCTCGATGGTGCTATAGCTGATACTGTTGTTAACAGCAAGGCAGTTATTTACGGTTCTTCTGGAGAAGTAAACGCTGGCCAGTTGGACATTGCAGGTACAAACGCAATCGACTCTTCAAGAGCAGGTGATCTTTCCTCTCTTAAGGTTGCTGATTTGACCGCAACCAGAGTTGTATTCACCTCAACCGGTGGCGAACTTGTTGATGACGCTCAGCTGACATTCGACACAACACTCAATCTTTTGAGTGGTGCCCAGATCAGTGGTACTTTCCACGGTGATGGTGGAGGCCTTACTGGTGTTAAGCCAACAACTTCAAATGAAGAAACTAGAGCCGATGAATATTACTTAACCTTTGTTTCAAGCTCTGGTTTTAACGGCCTCGGTGTTAATAACGCAACAGACTTTTACATGGATTCAAGTTCATTGAGCTACAATCCAAATACTAATAAGCTTTCTGTTGCAGGTGTTGTCTCCGGTTCAGGCGCACTTCAGGGTGCTAGTGTTGCAGTAGACGGCACAATGACAGCCGGCGGAAAACTCACCGTAACTGGTGTTTCTGATCTGGACGGTGGAATTGATGTAAATGGTTCAAACTTTACTGTATCTACAGCTGGCGCCGTCGTCGCAGCTAGTTTGAATAACAGCAATGGTGGCATAACAAATGCTGGTGCAATCGCCGGCGCAACCACCATCACCGCGGCCAACGCAATTACAGCTGCAAGCATTGATGTTTCTGGTGAAGCAGAAGCAGGAAGTCTTGTTATTGACGATGGTTCAAGCGAGGTAATGAAGGTCACTGCAGCAGGTGCAATAAGCTCTTCTGCAGGCTTGACAATTGTAGGAGCATCTAGTTTTGGTCCGGGCGGAGAAGCAGCCATCGCAGCTGACGGTGGTTTGACCATCGCTCACTTCGACGCAAACTGGACTAATGCTGGCATAACTGTCGCTGACCTTGGCACAGTCACTACTGTTGATATTAATGGCGGTTCAATTGATAATGCCACTATCGGTGCAGTCGTACAGTCTTCGGTAGAGGCAACTACATTGTCTGGATCCTCAACCCTAAGGGCTAAGGGCACCTCAACCTTTGGTGCAGGCAATGGAAAGGCATCCATCTCTTCAGCTGGTGTAATAAGTTCTTCTGCAGACCTTACAATTGTAGGGGCATCTAGCTTCGGCCCAGGAGGCGAAGCTTCGATCAGTGCTGCTGGTATTATCAGTGGTTCAAGCTTTTTGGACTTACCAGATGGTAAGTTGAGATTGTCGGAGACCGCGGTCACCGCAACCGGTGATGAGCTTAATATCCTTGACGGTGACACTTCTGCAACCTCAACAACGATAGTAGCAGCCGACAGACTAGTCCTAAATGACGGCGGCACTATGGTACAGGTTGCAATGAGTGATCTCGGTGACTACTTCGGAGCAGGAAATGGTATTCAAGTATCAACAGATGGCCAGTTCTCTGTAGAGACAATAGTACATGTGTATACATCTCGCTCCTCACAGGGTACCCCGGGATTAACTACATCTGTACTTTCGGCTGACCTGATTACTGCTTCTTTGGGCGTTACACCTAATGGATATCCATTGACAGGAAGCTTGGAAGTGTACGTAAATGGTATGTTACAGCTTCTTTCAGGTTCTATTGAAGTAAGTACTTCTGCTGGTATCGTAGCTGCATTTGACTATCAGTTGTCTGGTACAGCTGCTCAGGGTATATTTGGCCGAGCCAGTAACGTACAGGATCAGGCTG